>Ga0207771_100081_pt1 | contig 68901 bp, 68 predicted proteins | sample A23M2SouthBayCA_2_FD_187731 | JGI IMG/M metagenome (GOLD analysis project Ga0207771, IMG submission 187731) | Aerobic enrichment media microbial communities from Eden Landing Ponds, California, USA - A23 M2 (2) (SPAdes) | ecosystem: Environmental > Aquatic > Marine > Unclassified | place... | reverse complement strand
AGTACGGGACCGAACTGCAGGCGACCGTGATGAAGGCCGGCCACCACGGCTCCGCGAGCTCGACGAGCGGCGAACTGCTGGACGCCGCACAGCCGAAGGCCGTGGTCATCTCCAGCGCCTACGACTCGCAGTACGGCCACCCCGACGAGACGGTCCTCCAGCGGCTCGCCGACCGCTCGCTTCCCGCCTACTGGACCGCCACGCACGGTGACATCGTGCTCGTGAGCGACGGCGCCGGCGTCTCCGTCCGAACACAGGCAGCGGCCCCGACGGCTCCCCTTGAGCTTCGCGACGGCGAGGCCGTTGCGCCTGGCACGACCGGCGGCGTGACCGAGCGGGTTCGGCTCGGCGGTGAGCCCGTTACGTCGGCGACGGCGACCGACACACCGGTCGCCACCGATGGCGGGACGACGCTCGCCGTCGCGGAGATCAACGCCGACGCGTCGGGCGACGACCGTGAGAACCTCAACGACGAGTACATCGTCCTCGAGAACACCGGCTCGACGGCGCTCGACATGGGCGGCTGGACGGTGACCGACGACGCAGACCACCGCTACACGTTCCCGGCTGGGTTCACGCTCGAGGCCGGGGCGACGGTGACGCTGCACACCGGCAGCGGGACGGACACCGCGACGGACCTGTACTGGGGTTCGGGCTCGCCGATCTGGAACAACGCCGGCGACACGATCACCGTGCGGAACAGTGATGGCACAGTCGTCCTGGAGGAGACATACTGATGAACCAGCTCCCGGACGGCAGCTACACGGCGGTCGTGGACTCGATCGAGGACGGCCTCGCGACGGTCTTCTTCGAACAGGACGGCGCCGAGGTTGGTAATCAGGTGCTCGATGCAGAGCGGCTGCCGGACGCGGGCCGGCATGCGGATGCGGTTTGTTCGGTGACCATTGTAGATGGCGAGGTGAGGGAATGGTCGTACCAGCCCGAGGCGACGGAAACCCGTCAGGACCAAGCGCAATCTCGGTTTGATCAGCTCTCCGAGCGGCTCTCCAGCGACGACTCGGAGACTCAGCACGGCTCCTGAGCGCAGCCGTTCGCTCCCCGTCCGACAGAACACGAAGCCGCGCGGGGGATGGGCGGCTGAATTCTGTCCCCCGGAAGGGGTGAAACCAGTGGGGTGGACGTGGCTTTTTACTTCTCACCGAGGGGTTATCAGGTAGTCTCCGGAGAGCAGCTCTTGGTGATGCCCGGGCCGGTGACCGGGAGGCCGGACCCCCGACCTGGAGGGAGTGCTACCTTCAGCGACTCCGGTTTCCCCCGCCAGGGGAGAAAGTATTGACCGCCCCGACACATTACCCTCCAAGCATCCATGACGAGATATCCATCGCGACGCGAGCCGTACAAACGCATCCCCGTTGCACGCCCCGATCCGACCGTTCAACGCCCCCGCGCGCGTGTCCGATACAACGATTTGCGCGGGCCAACCGAGGGCCAACAGCGCTCGCCACCGCCGGCTTACCGACGGCCTCCCGAACCAGGATCGCGGCCATCTAACAGCCACCCATGACAGGAGATCCTGACCTGCGAACGGAGAGCGATACGCCCCTAGCGATCCTGACACTCCCCGCAGCGACGCTCAACCACGTGTCACAGCCTGCGGTTCGGGATGCCGTCCAACATTTCTCCCCTGAGCTCATCACGATTCCCGGGGGGCCAACGCCAACCGCGGAAGCCACGACCCGCGACGCCGCTCCGGACATCCCTGTCTTGCATCCACAACTCGGTCGGGGTGGGGCGCGCATCCACCACTATCGGTACTCCCCCACCACCGGTGTTCACGAAGCCCCTGACGCCACCGCACCACCCGAGGCGATGGATGTCCTTGCTGTCCAAGCCGGAGAGGTCCTCAGTGACCTGCAGAGACAACTGAAGGATGGTGACCGGGAGACGGGCTCGGAGGCGGCGACATACCTCTTCGTCCCCAACCTCACTGTCGAGTGGGATACGACCTCACTTTCGACGACGCTTCCACACGCCGAGCAGGTGGCGGCGATCTGCGCTACGCTGTCGGAACCGGTGAGGGTCCTCGCTGGGGGCCAACCAGCGGAATACCACCACGAATGGGAGCTCCAGCACATCCACTCGACAGTCCAGGTCCCGATGTCTGGACTTGGCGCAACCACGCACAGCGGGGCGATGCTCGCTCAGTACACCTGTACCTCTCGCGGAGCTATCGCAGCGGAAGCTGTCGCCGCCGATCAGTTCGGCCTGCGAGCGTTGCACGGCGTCGGGGAGTCGACCGCCCAGCGACTGCGCACACAGGGCTGTCGCACGACGAGCGACGTCCAGAACCTTGGAGTCAGTACTCTTTCCGAGCTCCCCGGAATCGGACAGACTACGGCGGAGAAGATTCACGCCCACGCCGACGTCATTCAGTCAGGGGAACCACTCGTTCTCACGAACAAGACGCCAGTCAAAACCCGGGATGACCGGCCGCCGCTGTGTCTTGATATCGAAACAGACGGCCTCTCACCGACGATCATCTGGCAGTTCGGCGTCTATGACCCGGCGACCGATACGCATCAAGCATTCATCGAAAAGGACCACCCGAAGGACCCACAACCGGTCCTGGAAGCGTTCATCACATGGTTCCTCGCCAACCACGAAGACAGAACCGTGCTGACGTGGAACGGATACAACTTCGATTACCCACAGATCAGGCAGTTCCTCGACCAGCACCTCCCCGAATACGTCGACGCCTGGGAAGACGTGTGGACCTATGATCTGTACAAGTGGGCTGTCCGCGATGGGAACGCGCTGCTCCCCGGCCGCACAAACAAACTCGACCACGTGGCCCGTGCGCTCGGCTACGACTCGGCCGGCACCGGATTGACCGGTGCGCAAACCGCAGCTGCATACCAAGAGTTCATGCGGAATCCAGACTCCCCGGCAGTCGAACCTGACTGGCACCGGCACGAGGCGTACTGTGAAGATGACTGCCGAGCGCTCTGGTATGTCTACCAGGCCATTGCGAACGCCAGACGCCGTGACATGACGGACAGCGGCACCGGCGGCGCAACCGGGCAGCAAGCCGGCCTCACCGACTTCTAACTATGAGTGATCACACCCCCACCACGGACGCGACCGTTGTTGACGCCGACACCATCATCGACACGTTCCCTCGCGTCAGCCTCACCCCGGACTCGGAGTACATCGAAACCATCGAACTCCCCGCAGAACCGGCAGACACTATCCCGACCACGGAGGTACTCCGCTCGGACCTCGCCGATCCATACCCGTACGACCTATTCAGCCACCAGGCCGACGCGCTCAACGCGCTCAACGGTGGCGACAACGTCGCCGTCACGACGTCCACCTCCAGCGGGAAAACCCACATTTACGGCCTGCAAATCGCCCGGAATCTCCTCGACGCCGGCGTCCTCAACCCCGACGGAACGAGAGCCACCAGCCAGAACGACGCCTCAACCGCGCTGTGTGTATACCCGATGAAAGCACTCACCAACGACCAGCAGGAAGCCCTCAACGACCTGTACGACCAGCTCGGGGTAGACATTCGCGTCGAAACCTACGACGGGGACGTCACTGAGGGGCGGCGCGCCATCCGCGAACAAGCGGACGTCATCCTCACGAACTTCGCCGGGCTCAACGTCTATCTTGAACATCACGACAAGTGGAGTCGCTTTTACAGCGCGCTCGACCTCATCGCCATCGACGAGTCGCATACGTACACCGGCATCGAAGGGATGCACGTCGCATGGATCCTCCGCCGGCTGCAACGCGTCACCGACTACTGGGGCGGGGACCCGCAGTACATCCTCACTTCGGCCACTATCGGCAACCCCCGTGAGCATTCCGAAGAACTCATCAACGCTCCCGTGACCGTCATCGACGACGATGGCTCCCCACGCGGCCCCCGAGACGTCATCCTCTGGAACCCCCCACCGCGAGACAAACCCGGAGACTCCACGCCGGGAGCGAAATCGTTCGATAGCGACATCGACGACGGAACCGAGTCAGCAGCGGCGGACGACGGCGAGGAGTACGTCGCCGAGCGTGTCCCGGCCAGCGTCGAAGCACCGAAAGTCTTCAATCATCTGACCTCGCGCGAAATCCGCACGTTACTGTTCTGTGAGAGCCGAAAACTCACCGAGCTCAGCATCCAACGCGCAGACGAACACCGCCGGAGCAACCCCCGCGAATACACTCGTTCGACCACTATCGGGCGAGAAGCGTACAACGCCGGGCTCGGTCGCCGCACGCGTCACTCCCGGGAGCAACAGTTCAAAACCGGGGGGCTCTCCGGCCTCGCGACGACGTCCGCGCTCGAACTCGGCATCGATATCGGGAGCCTTGACGCGACCGTGCTCATGGGCTATCCCGGCCAGCGGCAATCCTTCTGGCAACGCATCGGCCGTGCCGGCCGCGAAGCGAGTCGTAGCCTCGCCGTCCTCGTCGGCGACCACCGTACCCTCGACCAGTATATCCTCACCCATCCCGAGTACCTGCTTGAAAACGACGTGGAAGACGCCGTGGTTGATACCTCGAATAACTCCGTGTTCGCAACCCACGTCCTCGCCGCCGCCGACGAAATCGCTCTCGACGAGTCGGATATTGGACCGTTCGCCGATGAAGCCAGACTCCGCGCCGCCGTGAAGATGTGGCGCGAAGCTGGGTTCGTCGACGGCTACCTCGACGCCGCCGTCCACTACGCCGGCCCGAGTCGCCCCCAGAGCCGCGTTAACCTGTACGGCACTACCGGCACGGACTACCGTCTCCAACTCGCCGACGGCGTCGATCAGGACAAGTGGAACCTCCCGGAGACGCTCGATTTAGAACCAATCGAGCAGAATCGCGCCTACCGCGACTACCATGAAGGGGCAGTCCGCCTCCAGAACGGCCAGCAGTTCGAGGTCGTCTCCATGGACGAAAATCGGCCGCAACCTATTATCGAACTCAAGCCAGTCGATTGTGAATACTACACCCGTACCCGCAACAAGGTCAACGTTCTTGACGCCGAATCAGAAGAATCCCGCGAGGTTAACGGCTTTACACTCCATTTCGGCCGGGGGACAGTCCTTGTCCACCACCACTCCTACGACCAGCTCTACATCGGCAACAGCGATCCGAAACAACAGGCGATCCCGACGGACACCCCGCCGATACTGATGGACACCCAGCTCTGCTGGGTTGAAGTTCCCGAAGACATCGAAACCGCCCTCACCCGCAAATACCAGGAGTATGGCATCGAAACCGGTGTCGATCCGGAGAACACGGGGATCGCCCACCTCGGCTACATCGCCGGGCTTCACGCCGCCGAACACGCCACGATCCAAACCGCCCCACTCGAGCTTCGCGTCGATAAGAACGATCTCGGGGGGCTCGCCACGCTCGTCATGGACACCCACTACACCCATCCCGACTACGACGATATCACCGACTCCATCGGGGATTCCTTCAAAGCCGCCACCCACGCCCTCGAACAACGCACACAAGAGCTCACCGGCCGGCCCGCGTCCGGCTGGTTCATCTACGACGGTGTCGACGGCGGTCTCGGCTTCGCCCGTGCTATCTACGAGAACTTCGAAGCGCTCGCTGAACGCGCCCGAGACCAACTCCAGGATTGCCACTGCGGCCAACCCAATGGCTGCCCAGCCTGCACCTTCGACGAAAACTGCGGAAACGATAACAAACCACTCCTCCGTGCGTCCGCCATTGACGTCCTCAACCAACTCCTTGGCGAGGACGACCGCGACGACCTCGCCGGCCACCTTCCCGACGATGCCAACGACGATGACCGTCGTCCGGTCGTGTTCTATTCGTAATTCCGCGGACACCCGTATCACTCCGTATTCGACGCGGAATGGAGGATCGAGGGCATGATCGGCCGGACGCTTTCTCGATGCTACAAGCTGTCGATGAATCGGAGTGAGGCACTCGCCCTCGCCACCGGGCTTCGTGGCGTTCCAGATTCATATTTCCAGGGCTCCAGCTGCTACCGTCGGGAGGTCAACGGTGCCGTCGAAACAGCAGCCACCAAACGCAAGCACATCGCGCTGGATTGCGACAGGCGGACCCGCACTCGTGGACTCGCGATGCTAGCGGGAGGTTTTACGAGGTGATCGGATGTCAGTGGATCTCAAACTGCCTCGGCCGTCGATACACCATCTGCATCGGCAGCCCCTCAGCGTCGGTTGGCGGCTCTGGCGGTAGCGTGTGCAGGTCGGCTTGAGGGGCTTTCGCGGTGAGGGCCAGCCCGAGTGCGTCAAGGAGATCATCCGCGCCGGCGTCGTGGCCTCCATCACCAAGTGACGTTGCAAGCCGTCGCCAGGTTCCCTGTTCATACTCGGTGGCGGCTTCGAGCGCGGCGAGCCGCTCGGCCATCCCGGGAGCCGTACGCTTGTTGAACTGCAAGGCATCGTCGGCGAACGCTCGAAAACTCACTTCCGGGTGGCCTTCGACCAGCGTGGACGGGTCCCCTGCGCCGAGGAGAAGGAGTTCCTCGACCTCAACGATCCCCGCTGCGATATTCGCCGCCTGCTGCATCAACCCCTTGCCCGTTCGGGCTTTGTTTGTCTGATTCACGTCGGTGTACGCTGCCCCCGCTGCTGCCGCTCGGGCTGCCTCCCGGCACGGCGCCGTGAACACCGACGAAGAGCGGGGGCCGATAACGCTCCGAGCGAGGTCGTCACAACGGCGAGAGAGCTCACCGTTCGTCTCGACACAGCCCGCCGGGATCTCGCAGGACTCACACAATCCGATCGGCACGTCGACGACGATTCGTTCAGCTGTTGCCCCGTGGGTCGCCCAGAGCGCCTCTATCGTGTCGAACATTGCAACGGCCGGATCCCCCTGGTCGGGATAGCCCACCGCGATCCAGGCTCCCGAGTCCCAGTCAACTCCGATATAGGTCCACGGTGTATCAGCCATAGGCCCTGTTGTGGGTTGTCAAAGGAAAAACACCCCCGTGATCATCGGTCGCGCATCCGTCGAAGCAGTCCGGAACGTGGCCTGCGACCAAGGCATGTGGAGCAACTGCTCTCCCGCGGGTTTGGTATAGACGGGGGAGCCACCTCGTTTAACCAACATCGGAGCTGTACAGCGTCTTTTGTTGGTTAAACGAACGGGAGCGACACAGCAGTTCGCTCGCTCCCCGCAGAGCCACTGATGCCCCCGTGGACCGTGGTCGACCCACGGGAGGGAGCGCCCGCCATCCGAGCGCGCTGCCGATGACGTGTAGAACCCCCCTCGTGTTTTAGTATCGGGACCTGACTACCGCGAGGAACGCCCGGGGTCGGTGTTGGGTCAGTTCATGAAGCCCCCGAATATCCCGGAGCCATCTGCCACGATGAGGTGCCATGGCCCCAAAACCCTAAGTTGGTATCGTCGCCACGCCCGATGAGGCGGGCGTTTTCGACATGAACATCGTAAAACCGCCTCGCCTCTTCGATTACTGGTGCTCTACCGACCGCCACGCCTGCTGACAACGTACCCTCGGATCCCTCACCAAGCGTCTGGAGGTATACCTGCCCTCTCAGCCTCTGGAGGCTCGCTTCAGCCGTGTAGTACCCCATCTCTCCTGCCCCGACACCCGCCACACCACCCACTCCATCAACGGGGATCTGCACCATCGCTTAAGTAGCCAGCCGGTGAGAATACGGAGACACGATTGCCTGAATGTCCTCTCCACCCCCCTCAATTGACGTCCTCCATGTCGACGATGACCCCCAGGTGTCGGAGTTGGCAGCGATCTTTCTTGAACGGGAGACGGATGCAATCGCCGTCCAGACCGTAACGACCCCGACAGACGCACTCGAGCGGCTGGCAACCGGCGATATCGACTGTATCGTCTCTGATTACGATATGCCCGGCATGAACGGGATCGAGTTTCTGCAAACGGTTCGAGACGACTACCCAGACCTTCCGTTTATTCTCTACACCGGCAAGGGCTCAGAGGAAGTTGCTAGTGACGCCATCTCAGCGGGGGTCACCGAGTATCTTCAAAAGGAGGCCGGGACAGGACAGTACACCGTCCTTGCAAACCGGATCACGAATGCAGTCGAGCAGTACCGGTCGGCCCATGCTCTCGAAGCAAGTCGAAACCGGCTGGCATTATTTTTCGAACAGTCGCCGCTCGGTGTGATCGAATGGACCGAATCGTTCGAGGTGGCCAGAATCAACGCGGCTGCTGAAGCGATTCTGGGATACACAGAAGCGGAGCTCCGGGGAGCGTCCTGGGAGATGCTCGTCCCGCCGACGGAGCAATCAGCGGTCGACGCCATCGTCGAGCAACTGCTCGTGGGGGACGGCGGATTCCACAGCATCAACGAAAACGTTCGGAAGGACGGAAGTCGAATCATCTGTGAGTGGCATAATCGCGTCGTCACGGACGAGGCCGGTGACGTCGTCGCGATTTTCTCACAGTTTCAGGACATCACGGAGCGGCGACGGCAGCGGCAGGAGCTGGAGCGACATCGTGCCGTCGTCGAGGCGGCGAACAGCACGATCATTACGGTCGATGAATCGGGTGTCGTGCAGTCGGTGAATCCCGCTGTAGAAGCCGCTTTCGGCTACTCACCCGCCGACCTTGTCGGGGAGTCGGTGACGACGCTGATGAGCGACGCGGTCGCCAAGCAGCATACAGCAGCGTTCGAACGGTACCTGGAAACCGGGGAGCAGACGCTCGATTGGGATTACGTTGAGCTTGTCGGCCAACACCGGGACGAGTCGGCTGTTCCACTCGCCGTCACGTTCGGTGAGGTCCACCACGGGGATGAGCGGTTATTCGTCGGGATTCTCCGTGATATCTCCGACCGAAAAGCCCGCCAAGCGGAACTCCGCGAAAAGGAGCGACGGTACCAGGCCGTGTTCAACGATCCAAACATTCTGGTTGGTCTTCTCGACCCGGACGGCACCGTGGTCGCTGTCAATGACACCGCAGGGTCGTATATCGACACCCCTGCGGCGGACCTGACAGGTGAGCTGTTCTGGGACGCTCCATGGTTTGCTCATTCCAAGGCGCTCCAATCGGATATCAAGAGCTGGGTGACGCGCGCCGCAGCAGGCGAGTACGTTGAGTTCGAAGCCGACCATGTCACTGCTGAGGGTGACCTGTTCACTGTCGAGGGCGTGTTCCGACCAGTTACCGACGAGGAAGGGGACGTAGTGTCGCTGCTCGTCTCATCCCATGACATTACCGAGCAAACCGAGCATAAGCAGGAACTGGAATGGACGAACGCCGTTCTCTCCACGTTGTTAACAACGCTCCCGATCGGGGTGCTCGCGGAGAGCGACGACCGGGAGGTACTCGCGATGAACCCCCGGCTAACTGACCTGTTCAATCTGGAAACGGCTCCACAGGAGTCCGTCGGGGCGGATTGTGAACAGCTCGCCGAATCCCTCAGCGCGCAGTTCAGCGAACCATCGCAGTTCATTAGTCGTATCGAGGAGATCGCCTCGACCGGTCGGTCCGTTCACGGGGAGACGGTTGACCTTGCCGATGGCCGGACGTTCGTCCGCAGTCACGAACCGATCGAACTCCCTGACGGCGAGGGGCATCTCTGGACATATCGGGACGTGACTGCCCAGCGAGCGTACGAAGACCGGCTAGCAGCACTGAATGAAACCGCGCAGGATTTGCTGACCGCCCCATCACGGGAGCGAGTCGTTCAGATCGGTGTGCACGCTGCCCGGGACGTCTTAGGTCTTGACGCGAATGCGATTCACCTCCTCGACGCGGACCGCACCGGACTGGTCCCCGTCGCCAGTACGAATTTAGTGGCTGATATCATCGGTGAGCTCCCGACGTTCACGCCTGGCGACAGCATCGCCTGGCGCGTCTTCGACGAAGGGGAGGCGCTCGCGGTTGATGACACACATGAGCACCCGGACATCTATAATCCGGAGAGTCCGATACGCAGCGAGCTGTATTTTCCTCTCGGCGACTATGGCATTTTGATCGCTGGCTCCCAAACACCAGGTACCTTCGGGCAGAAGGACCTCGTTCTCGGCCAGATTCTGGCGGGGAATATCGTGAGCGCATTAGATCAAGTGGATGAGATGCACCAACGCCGGGCCCGCGAACGGGAGCTAGCAGCCCAGAACGACCGGCTAGAAGAGTTCGCGAGTATCGTATCCCACGACTTGCGAAACCCGTTGAATGTGGCTGAAGGCCGAGTAGCGCTTGCCCAGGAGACCCGTGACTGGGATCAACTCACCGCCGTCCAGCAGGCGTTTGACCGGATGAACGCTCTCATTGATGACCTCCTCGCCCTCGCACGCACCGGCGCGCTTGTCAGTGACACTGAGCCCGTCGAGCTCGCTAGTGTTGTGGAGCGTTGCTGGGCGAACGTACCATCTGCTGGCGCGACCCTCCAGGTGTCGAGCAAACAGGTGGTGCACGCCGACCGCAGCCGCCTCCAGCAACTCCTCGAAAATCTCTTGCGGAACGCCGTCGATCATGGTGGCTCGAGTGTAACCGTCCACGTCGGTGACCTGCCAACTGGCTTCTTCGTTGAAGACGACGGGAGTGGGATTCCGTCCGATATCCGTGACACCGCGTTCAGAGCGGGGTGGTCTACGCGTGACGACGGAACGGGTTTCGGGTTGAGTATCGTGCAACAGATCGTCACCGCCCATGGCTGGGCGATTACCGTTCGTAACGGGTCCCGAGGTGGCGCTCGATTCGAGATCACCGGTGTGGAAGTCGAGGCCAGCTAACGAGGTGTTGCCAGTATCGCGATCCCGGGTGCCGGATTAACCAACAAGACTTTTGCGTTCCTTGGCCTGTTGGTTAAGACGGGCGACACTGATGTCCGAGACGCCACCGACGCCGCCGACTGAACTTCCAGCAGCCATCGTTGACACACTCAACGGGTACCCTCCAGAACAACTCGAGGCCGTCGCTCAGTACGCCGAGGATTTAGCCGAGCACAAAGTCCGAGCCGCTCACCGCGAAGACACCCATGCGACCGACGAAGCCGACACCCGGCCCGACGACCTCCCCGACGACGTCCCATTGAAAGCGACGATCACAATCAAGGAGATCAACGATAACCGCTACTACTATTGGCAGTGGAGGGATGGGGACAAAATCCGCTCTCAGTATAAAGAGCCCGTCAACCCGGATGAGTAATCCCCTCGGGCATCTACGCCACTCATTCGCATCTCGGCGATGAATAGCTAACCCTCCTCATTTCCCGATTTTTCGGTTACGTGAGGGGGACTGTAGCTCTCCAGAAACCCGTACCTTCATCCTCATACAGTGGATCCCGGTGATGGAACCGTAGCTATGTTTGCCACAAATCGTATCCGCAGAACTCTGGACCCCGACGTATCCGACAAGGCCGGCACTGTAGTTTATTGCATGCGAAGGAGTGCCCCGCCTATGGTCGAAATCCCGGACGATCTTCAGGCCGTCTTTAGCGCCTCAGTCGAAGAAGTCGACGACCGCTTTGTTCTCACCGTCCCGCGCTCCGAACTGGTACAGGGTGGCGTTACACCCGGGGAAACCTACCGGGTCGCGCTGCTGGCTCCCGCCACCGAAGGAGGCAACTCTACGACTTCAGCCTCAGACCAGAAGAGCACCGAGCGCCCCGCTGAATCTGCTGATGACAACCATCCGGATCCACCTGTGGCGGAAGGCGATCAGCGGACGCTCACGATTGAATCGCTCGGACAACAAGGCGATGGCATCGCGAAGGTAGAACGTGGCTATGTCGTGATTGTCCCGAATGCCGAACCTGGCGACACACCGTATGTCGAAATCAACGAGGTGCGTCCCAACGTGGCCTTCGCCAGCGTCATTGACGCTGAATAGCTCGTATATGGCCATTGATAGGTTACGGTAGAATGAAGCCTCCACGGGCTGCTAGCCGGCGTGTAATGGATGACCTGACAGGCTTTCAACGCGATCTCCTCTACGTCATCGCTGGCGACCCCGAGATCCATGGGTTAGCAATCAAAGACGAGATGGAGACGTACTACGAAACAGAAATCCACCATGGACGCTTATATCCAAACCTCGATACCCTCGTCGAGAAGGAGCTCGTTGAGAAAGGAGACTTAGACCAACGGACGAACACGTACGAACTAACAACAGATGGTCACCAGCTTCTCGATGAACGCCAATCGTGGCAAGACCAGTACGTGGAGTAATCTACTCAGGGAGTCGGAGGTTTCTGGGTACCAGTCGGGTATCAGTGAATGAATCCCAATGCTGCTATTTGCGAGACCACGTTTCGACGTTCGTAACTAACTGAGCCGAGGTAGGATTCTGATAACTGAACTAATTGAACGCAGCCCATTCATCGGAAACACGGTGTCCCCCTCTACACCCGATGTTCTGTATCCGAGTATCGGTCCTCACCAACAAGATCCCTGTCGACCTGCGGCAGCTGAGCTCAACAGCCTTCGAGCTCCCGGACTCGCAGCCTGTCCATCGGTTAGCCGAACACGGTCTGGATGAAGTCCCACACGAGCATCGTCAAAAACACCAAGAGGCCAACCGTTAGGATGACCAATGCCGCGAGTTTGCGATGAAGCGTGTTGACTCGGGACCCGTCCATGCATGTGTCATCCCACGGTCAAAGATAACCACAAGGGGGAATTTTCAACCTCCGAAATGACCGGGCTGTCGTCATGACACCTCGAGGTGAATCGGCGAAAACTGTCGCAAGATACGAGAGGTGTCTGACGACGGTGTTGCAAGAACGTGTCACTGAGAGAATTAGACCCAATGAAGAACCCGGAATCACTACAGGGCGACACACCTCGTTTCCGGTGAAAGTTATTCGAGACTGAAACGATGCCGGCGAAGAGACACCACGTTTCCGGTGAAATATCAGGTGGCGTACGAGATGTTGCACACCACTCGATGGATAGTGGTCGATGCGAAGGCCTACAGAACTCGATCGGGTGAGGGTGAGTCGGCGGTCGAGAAAACGAGACATACACACCGGGTTTCCGATGAAATCCAACGTGAAGCGACTGCTACCCATCGTTTTCCGTCCACAAATCTATCAACTGATCTAGAATTGTCTGACCTAGAGTTAAGTGGGGCGGGAGAGTGACCATCCAGTGACTGCAATCGAAACGCGAAATGTGTTGCAGGCTTGGCTGCAACACGATCCCGAATCGAGATACAGCCGACCGCTGCAGCTCTTGTTGTCCGAGTTCTATCTTCCAGGGAACGTATCCGGAAACCCGCGTACCAGCGGTAGAGGCCGTATCTAATGGGTTTAGCATTCACGTTTAGCGGGCTTCCGATGGAATGGACCGCGGTTTCTCGTGGGGGAGCCCCTCTCTTCGAGGGGATTTCACCGGAAACGTGGTGTGTATGTCTGGGGACAAGGTTCAAGATGTTTCACCGGAAATGCGGTGTTAGGTATGTCCACAGGTGACGATCTCTTTACCCGCGACGACCCGATCTTTGTCGACAAAGAGCTGCTAGAGATCAGTCACCTCCCAGATAAGGGTCGGATCGTCGGCCGCGATGACGAGATTAAACAGTTAGCTAACGCTGCTAACCCTGCAATCTTCGGTCAAAGTCCCAGTAACGTTCTCCTTTTCGGGAAGACTGGGACCGGGAAATCACTCTGTGCCAAGTACGTAACCCGCCGCTTGGTCGACACGGCTGCTGAAGAAGACGTCACCGTAGGCACGGCCTACGTGGATTGTGCCCAAGACACCACCGAAACTCAAACGGTTCAAACGATCGCTACCGAACTGAATCATCCGGATGCTACTGCGGTGAACATTCCGGATAAGGGTATCAGTACCGCGACGTATTACAAGCGTCTATGGACGATTCTCGATGCAGAGTACGATGTTGTCCTGGTGATTCTCGACGAGATCGACAAACTCGAAACGGACTCCGTGTTAATGCAACTCTCCCGAGCGGGAGAGGCCGGCAAGGTTGACCAGTGCAAGATCGGCGTGATCGGTATTAGTAACAAAATCAAATACAAAGACCGGATGGACGAACGGGTCAAGTCGTCGTTGTGTGAACGCGACTTCGTCTTTCCACCGTACAACGCGGATCAGCTGGGAAAGATCATGCACGCACGGAGTGACGCGTTCCGAGACGGCGTGCTTGAAGATGGGGTAATCCCCCGGGCGGCTGCCCTCGCAGCGCGCGAGCATGGTGATGCTCGGAAAGCGATAGATATTCTCCGCTATGCGGGGGAAATCGCGCAGTCAAACGGCGCCTCGACCGTCCGTGAGGAATTCGTTATTCAAGCCCGCGAACGAGCCGAGACGGATCGCTTCCGCGAGTTGATCCGAGGGTCGACGCCGCATTCACGGTATGTGCTACAGGCGTTGACCCTTCTATCGCTTCATGCAGACGACTCGAGTGCTGGGTTTCGTACCACCCGAATCTACGATGTGTACGAAGACATCTGTGAGAAGGAGGGGGCAGACACGCTGTCACTGCGGCGGGTTCGGGATCTCCTCAAAGAGCACGCGTTTCTCGACGTACTTGAGCAGACCCGGCACAGTGGCGGGAGCGCCGAAGGAAGCTATACCGAACATCAACTGCTCGAAGACCCTTCGGTAATTCAGAACGTTATTGATTCAGATATCTGGATCGAGAACGTGTAGTGGCCATGGGGGAATCCGCCGGTGATTTCACCGGAAAGACAGTGTCTCGCCGGGCTATGCTTTTGATTCACAACCACGGTTCCGAACTCCACCGGTAGCCTTCAGCACACTGATTTACACCGGAAAGCCGGTGTCTAATCACTGTTCGCTTCACCCACCCATGAGCGGTGAGCAGTGGGCCCAGCCGTAGGCCCTACCCGACAGAACATTCGGCCCTGCCGCAGGACGTGCGGTCCCTAAGCGACGGAGAACTGACACACCCGTCTCGCGGTGTTCCCTCCTTGTGGCGAGCGAAATCCAAATCGGGGCTCCAATCTTAACCAACAACACCCGATCGCTCACCAAACTGTTGGTTAACAATCCTGCACAGGCCGCGCGTCTCGACGACTGGCACCTTACGCTGCATGTTACGGTGACGAAAGATCGGGATCGCGTGCCGAGGGGGTGAGTGACTTCAGTTGAAACTCTGACTTGCCGCAGAAGCGCTCGGCGAGAGAGGCGAGTGCTTTCGTCCGAAGTATATCCGCGACATTGTGTGTGAGGAGCGACTCGAAATCACCTGTTCTGAATGCTCTCACCGCAGCACTACTCTCGTCAAACGGATCCACCGCAGATAGGTCGCCGTCAGTCAGCAGGTCGTAAGCTGTGACGAGATCGTTCCCCTCCTCACCGTCGGCCGACGTATTGAACCGGTCCTTAATGAGAGGGTAGATATCGGCATAGGGTATCCGGTCGAATGGCCACTGCTGGTCCTGTAACGCGAACCGCGATCGGAGGAACGGAAGGTCGAAGCCACCGTTGAACCGATCACCATTATACGCCACCAGGAGGAATTCACGCGGGGCAATCGACTCCTCCACGAACGCTGTCATTGCAGTAAGAAGAGCAGACTCATCCTCGTGGGCGGTCAGCTGTATCTCCGTGTTGAATCGCTCAGCGAGCTCGGTGTCGAGGGTAGATACGGCGGCAGGCTTGCCACCGGTATTCAGAAAGACGCGACACCCGAGTGGCAGTGCGAATCCCACCACCGTCACACGAGCGGTCGTGTCAAACCCGGTGGTTTCGATGTCGAACGGGACATGGGTTAATCGCGTCCCCATCAGGGCTCACTCCGTTGATGTCGCTTCGGGACCCCAATCCGAGCGTGGGTCCGATTCGTCTGACTCAGTTGGGGGTTCGCCACGATGCGGATGCGGCCGATCAGGACCATGGCGACCCTCTCTCGGTGCGGGTGTGTAAACGTCAGCGAGGTGTTTCCGGAATTCCAGAATGACACTCCGTTGCCGTGGATTCAGGCGAGGGCACAGAGAGCGACCGCAGTTCTGCTGGTGCAGGCGGCCATGCGATTACTCCCTCAAGCGACGCACAGCCAACTCAGTACCCCGCTGGTTAACCAACACAGCTGGATGCAGTCGGATAGTGTTGGTTAAGATTGTGGCCACTGCGCTCCGCTCTCCACCGCAACAGCCGTTGGTATCATGAAAACGTCATCAGGCATGGTCTCAAACCGCCGAGTTCGTGGCCTTAATCCCGCGCTGCCCACCTCATCCTGGGTGGCAATGCGGATCCGATCGGCCAAATACTTGCAATCAGCCCGGGACAGGGCGATTCCACCGCCGAATCCGACGGTAGAACCGCATACTACGGCCATAAGACTTCTCACGGCGGGTTCCGGCGCGAACCCTATGAACAAACGCGGTCATGTGATCAATGCAGTGTTGTTGAGTCTCGGTGTCGGCTATATTCTGGAGCCCCGGCTTTCTCCGGCACTACTCGTCGCGATCGCGAAGGTGTCGCCGCCAATCGTTCTGGGGGCGCTGTTCCCCGATCTCGATACCGCGTTCGGCCAACACCGCAAAACGTTCCACAACGTTTGGGTGCTTGGGCTAGCCCTCGCCTTTCCCTATTTCTTCGAGAATCTGCAGTTCGTTTGGATCGGCATTACAACTCACTACGTGCTCGACCTGCTGGGCAACATCAAGGGGATGGGGATTCTCTACCCACTACCGGGGTTCTACGACATTCCTGTGGGGGTAAATATCAACAGTAAATGGGCGGATGTCGTGACGTTGCTTGTCACCGCGTTTGAACTCGTGATCTTGGCAACCCTCGCAATTCTAGGGCATCAAGCGCAATTCGCAACCCCGCAGTTCCCGCAAACGATTGAACAAGCCCTCAGTCTTGTTGCATAGCCCGTTCTCGTGCTGAAGTGCGCGGCACCCGTCCAGGCCGGTACCATGAGTTTCTCCCGGCCAAACACAATCCTGTACTGATATACACGAGCTCACAGCCACAGGAAAGCACTTACCCAAGAGCAGGGTACTCCATCCGTCAGCCGTGTGCGGGTAGGGGAAGACTGGCACGCGGCTGACGATGCCGAACGGCAACAGGAGCGCGCAACTCAGTCGGATTCGTAGAGACTCTGGATTTTCCCGATATTCCAAGCGTAGCCTTTGTCGTTGACGGGCGTCTCAAGCACCATCGGAAGCTCTTGCATCGCGTCGTGATTGATGAACTGCCGAAAGCCTTCGTCACCGATGTTCCCCTCGCCGATGTGTTCGTGTTCGTCTTTCTCCGAGCCGAGGGGATGTTTCGAATCATTGAGATGGAGATAGTGAACGTTTTCGAGACCGACTGTGTCACGGATCTCCCCAACGAGGCCTTCCATGCCTTCTGGAGTCGTGAAATCATACCCCGCCGCAAAGAGATGACAGGTGTCGAGGCAAACCCCTAGGTCGTCATAGTCATAGTCGGACTCCTCGATCATCCGCTCCAGATCGGCAAGTTCCGTTCCCACGGTCGTCCCCTTCCCGGCGGTATCCTCGAGTAGCACAGTCACGTCTGATGGAATCGACAGTTCAGAGAGCCGCGCCGCAACGTTATCGATCCCCGTCGCCTCGCCGGCGCCGGTATGCGCGCCCGGATGAAATACGTAGTAGGGGATCTCGAGGGCAGCGGTATTGTCGAGCTCGGCTTGCACACAGGTGATGGATTTCTCCGCAAGATCGTCTTTCGGGGTTGCGAAGTTGATGAGGTACGTTCCGTGGACGATCCAAGGCGTAACGTTTTGAGCGTTTGCGTATTTGCTGAACGAATTCCCCGCTGCGGTCGAGACCTCGCTGACGCTCCACGTTCGGGGTGACCCGACGAACACTTGTCCACAGTTCCCACCGAGGTCTTGTTGTGTGTCAACTGCCGTTTCATAGCCGTCAGCGATGGAGACGTGAGCTCCAACTCTCAACATACTGTAACCCTCTCTGAGCAAAATGATAAGCGTTGGTCTCAATCATCAGTTCGGGGAACTGGCCGGGTCATTCGTCTGACATAGCGACACCACCAGCGACCCCAATCACAGTGTATCTCAGAGAAAACTTGGGCTGACTTGCGAGCCGGCCCCTGTGAAATTCTAGTTGATACTGTCCTGTAGCCTGCAGCCACGCGAGTCCCTTCCGAGGACTGCTTCGAGTTCGCACCGTGGCTCCTCGATTGATAATCTCCAGAGCGACCGTGAGCCTGGCTCTCGACGTGACCTGTCCGTTTTCCAGCTATCGGTATCGGATACCGGGTTTGGATAGGCGGCTTTCCACCCCCTGGCTATCGAGAGAGGGCAGTCTGAGGCGGACATACTTCTAAACCATTCGGGTGGGAAAGAACGGCAACTCACACGCAGGCATGACTACTCTTCGTCGCTCGACTCCGTTGGCTTCGGGCCTCAAAACGGCCGTTCGATATCTAACTCGGTCAATTCTTCCGCGCCTGCATAGACCGCCTCTTCAACTGAGGACTTATCCTTGAGAAGGAAACAGTTGTACTCCGCCGTTTGCGCCTGAAAGACGGAGGCCTTGAAGATATTTTCCGGGTGAGATGTGTACTGCTCCACTGCGACCGTGAACTCCTCAATCTTGTCGACTCGTTCGAGATCGTAGCCATGTCCACGGAGGTAGGTCATCAGTTGTTCGAAGTCGTCGGCCGGGACTTCGAAGCGATACTGCTGGCCATTATAATACTCCCGCAGCTTGGCAAACACATCGTCCCCTTCAAAATAGTGTTTGAAATACAGGGTCCCGCCGATTTCGAAAACGTTCACAGATTCGCGGTCCCCTGCCGATTCCCCCTCCATGTGCCGTGGCAACGATACCCTCCACTGAAAGTGTTTACACGGGCGGGCAGCTGCAAAGGCCCCTCGGATGGCAAGAGGGGCCTCGGGCGGTGGTACAAGATAGCTACTGAGGCCAGCCCCCTTTCAGCGACCCTCTCTCAGTGGTTCGCGTTCAACCGACACACAGCTCACGGATCGCGTCGTGGCTGTGGCCTCAGAGTTCGCCTGTGCAATTGCTGACCCAGGCGGCATAATCGATGAGTCGCCGAACCCCGGTCTCCGTTAACTGATACTCTTTCGTCCGCCCGTCTCGCTCATGGGCTGTCATCAACCCGGCCTGTTGAAGTTTGTCAAGATGCGCGTAGAAGCGAGATTCCGAAACCTCGTTATCTGGTAGCTGATACGTCCCGTTCAGCTGTTCCATGAGTTCCTTACCTGATTGTGCCCCGTGCTGGGCCGTGAGTATGAGGATATCCCGCTGTAGCGCCGTACACTCGTCCAACGGACGGGGAGTGGGTGGCGCTGAGGTAGTCACATTCACGGGTCAAAATCCGAGTTTATAATCTTACCGGCGGAAGTGAATCTAGTTCACAGGTGGGCTCGGATGTGCTCCGAAACCCCACTGTTGTCTATTGGCCGGTGTGCACCAACACGATGCCCCTTCGGTGTGGAAGGGTCGAAAATACCCGCCGCACAGAGGGTGGTTGAATGCTTGAATTCCGGAAACAGGTCCCTGAGAGCTTTGCCCATCTCGCTGGACTCGTTGGTTATGGCTGCTTCCGATACTGTCGCAAGAGGAATCGAAGAGGCTGCAATAACACGGGTCTGTGAGTATCTCACCCGACACGACGATACTCGGGTCTTCACGCTTGTTGAGCTGAGCGTCGACACGGCGATGGATCCTGCGACAGTCGACGCTGTCATGACGGAGCTTGCCGCAAACCCGACACGCGCCGACCGGCAGCTCATTGTCAGCGAAACCACGGCTGAGTTTGGGGAACGGCAGTGGGCCGTTCGGCAGCAATAGCTGTTGACTCGCACTTCCCCTCTGCGCCGAGCTGCCGCGCAGCTGGCTTTCACTGTCTGGCGGCTGGATCCGGAGAACGCGTTTCGCCGGACGGTGAGACGTTGAACGGTCGAACGGGCTAAGCAGCCGCGTCAGTATGCAGCCACTGATGAGCGAACAGCCCGACTGGCTCGCCTCGTTTGCTGCCGCGGAGTCACTGACCCAGGCGGGCGTTGAGGCGCTCCTTCGCAAACACGGTGCGCGGGGCCGGCGGGCTATCGAGGGGGTTGCGGAGAACCGAGTGAAACAGTATCGCGATTTCACAGTGGTCGTCGGCCACGAGGGGGAGTACATCGTCGAGGGCGACAGCTGTACCTGTGCCGATACTCGGTATAATCTCTCGGCTGACAATCCAGCCGAGCGCTGCTGGCATCGGCTGGCTGTCGACATCGCCCACGCTGTTGACACCGTCGATGAGTTCGATCTCTACTACGGCGACGTCGCGTCGTTACTCTAAGTCGGCCTGGGTTGCTTCCTGTCTCCGGGACAGGGAAGCGGTCACTGTATCGTGGGCCTGGTCTGGCTACAGAACGCCAGCGCTAGTTGTGCCCCTCTCTGTCTCTATTCTCCCTGGGGCCGCAGCACCGGGGGTCTGGTCGGCCCATTTGGGACGGTGGGCCGACATCGGGATCCCTCCGGCGGCCCGACATACTTCAACCGCGCAACAAGCTTGAAGAGACTTGGGAGTCAATCCAAGAGTGACGACTACAAACCCACTCTCGCAGAGAACCCTGGTTTGGTAGGACATTCCAGCGTTCTCTCTCCGACTGTCGCGCTCGCGGCGAGCGACAGCCAGCGGAGCGAGGCGTCCCAGCAGCCTCGGCGGGCCATCTGCTGGACTCCCACGTGATGCCTATGACCGATACAAACTCTCGGCCCGATTCGGGGACATCCGGTGCAGAGCAGCAAGATCGACTAAAATCAACGACCGGTGGCCGGCCGACGCCACGGGAACGGGGTGACGGCGAGCTCACCGGGCTCAACCGCTGGGGCCAACGCGTGACGCACTTCCTCATGGTGTTCGTGCCGGGCGTTCTTGTCGGAGGTATCCTTCTCGAGTGGCTCGGTGTCTCGACGCAAGCGACGCGGTACGCCCCGGTGATCATTGGCGTCGTTATCACGGCTGCGGCGATCCTTGCGGTGGTCATGATCTTGTATAACGCTTTCCGCCGGTCGCGGCAAACGGAACTCACCGAGTTTCTCTCATACCGAGACTGACAGTATCGCCGGTAGCTATCGGCGGGCGCGGTATTGTTACGTGAAGTCCGTTAGCCGAGTCTGCCCCAACCGCTGACGGGGGGATCGTGGCTCCTCCGTAGTTTGTGAATCGATCCCGGTCAGCCGTCGCTGATCACCGGGCGAGAAGTCTAAATTCGACACTCGGACGCCCAACTTCCGGACTTCCGTCTCGGCAAACTCCGTGAGTAGGTCCTGTGTGATTTCCTCCACGATCGCTGGCTCTCGGACCGGGCCGTGCAGTGATCGCTCGCGTGTGTTCACTTCGAACGGTGTGGCGACGACCTTGATCCCTACCGTCCGATACCGTGCGTCTTGTCGTGCCACCCGCCGATTGACCTGGTCAGTGAGCTGCCGCACCACGGATTCCTTCGTGGTCATATCGGTAGTTGGCGAAATCGACTGTTCTTTGGAGATGCTCTTAGGATCCCCGCGTGGTTCTACGGGCCGTGGATCAATCCCCCGAACGCGATCGTGCAAGGTAGTTGCGTTGGAGCCGAACTTCGCAACTACCTCCTGTGGTGGTAGAGCCGCCAGCTCGCCAGCCGTCTCGATGCCGGCGTTTCGGAACCGGTCGGCGGTGACCGGCCCCACACCATGCACAACGTCAATCTCCAATGGCGCGAAGAAATCAGCTACCTCGCCGGGGTGTACGATACAGCTGCCGTCTGGTTTATTGTAGTCGCTTGCAACCTTCGCACAACTCTTCGTCGGGGCGACGCCCACGCTCGCAACGACCCCGACCTCTGTTTCGATTCGATCCCGAAGCTCTTGAACGCCCCCCTCCACTTCCGCCCAGCTAGTCGTCGCAGTGAGATCGAGATACACTTCGTCAATGCTCACTTGCTGGCGGGTTTCACTATACTCCGCGACGATTTCCATGACGGCTTCGCTGACATCGCGGTAGTATTCGTGATCCCCCTTCAGGTAGATTCCCGTGTTCGGCTCCGGATTGTCAGCAGCCGGATCACGCCGTGGTAGCTGGGCTAAGGCCTGTGCGATCGGTTGGGCGCTGTGGACGCCGTATTCTCTGGCCTCGTAGCTTGCTGTCGCGACCGCGCCGCGAGGGGAGTCGGCGTCGAACCCTCCGCCGATAACAACGGGTTCGCCGATGAGGGATGGCTCCCGGCGGCGCTCGCAGGCGACGAAGAAGCAATCCATGTCGAGATGAAGAATGATCTGGTCGGTCGTCGGGGAGCGCTCGCTCAGACCTGCCTGCCCCGTGCCCATCCTTACTGGGGTCTTCGCTAAGGAAACGTGAGAACGTTTCGCCCCTTGGAGTTCCTCCGACGGTTCAGCCTCCATGTCGGCGTCGATACAACCTATGGGCCCAGTAACGGGTGAGTGGTCGTGGCGTATCGGACTGTTGTTGCCGCGGGCGGGGGTGACGAGAGTCCTGACTCAGGAGAAGGAATCGAGGCCGGATTGCTGGTGGTCGAGTGGCTCAACAACGGTTGCGGTGTCGTTTGTCGGATCGTTCACGGCTGTGGAAATTTCATAGCGAGCTAAGTCGTCCTTTGGATAGGGTTGACAGAGGGAAGCGCGCTGCTCCGGGCCCGCAGTCAGCCAGGTTGATTCGTGTTCGCGTGGCAGGATTACCGGCATGCGGTTGTGAATCGGGGCCATCAGCTCGTTCGGTTCAGTCGTGAGAATACTGACTGACGGCCGTCGCTGGCTCTCACCTTCCCAGACGTCCCATATCCCGGCCATTGCAAAACCAGGTGTTGACTCCCGGTAAATACGGAACGGCTGTTTGGGGCCACCGGGTCGTTGCTGCCATTCATAAAACCCGGACGAGAGAACCAGGCAAGGGCGTGATTCCCAAGCATCCTGAAACACAGCTTTGTTACCAACGGTTTCCGAGCGAGCGTTGATAATCCCCTCTTCAGGTTCGTCCGCCCAGAACGGAATCAGTCCCCAATGGAATTTCGTGATTGCATTGGGCCGGTCGTTCGGAATCACCTCGAGTTTCGCACCTGGGGCGATGTTGTACCGTGGTGTATAGGGCTCGTCAGACACATATCGGCTGTCAAAGAAATCTTCGAGTTCATCCAATTCGATGAACAATGAATTTCGTCCGCACATACAGAAGATGATTGCGGCCTAGTAGTAAGAACCTGTGTCACAGTTGAGCCCCGGCCAATTCCTGATTCGGTTTATTGGCGGTGCTTAGACGCTCTGGGGAAGCTTTCGCTTTCTTTGGGGTGGGCGGGACAGCAGCGGTTCGTGAGTGATAATGCATGGTTCACCGCACAGCAAACGTCGGCCAGCGGGGCGTTTTTAGAATGCTTATTAGTCCCACCCGGTAATATCAGTATTCAAACATTCGTTTCATTTCCAGACGGCTCCCTCGCTACTTACGTCCGTTATTGGGTTCTTCGAAAACCTTCCTGATTCGAGGACAAAACTTATCTATATGGCTATACTAACCCAATTTGTCCTACCAAACCAGGTTCTTTTATTTACGCTCCGAAGTGGCAACGCCTGCCTGTAAGTGTCCCCCGCCACACCATGCTGACCGTCCTACTCGCCCCCGTCACCGGGATCTGCGTCGTCGGTAACGCTGCGAAGGGTGACTCCGAACTCGGTCGGCAATTGCTCCAAATCCACAGTTGCGACGACAGGCCAACATTCCCTTTCGGTTGCCAGGAGCTCCATTACCGCTCGCTGATTCCGTTCTAACTCTGCATAGGCGCCGGTCTTCACCTCGATCGGAACTTCGATCCGCCGATCATTCGAACTCTGTAACGGACCAAACGACTGTGCTACACGAGCCGTGTACTGTATATCAGGTGTCCAAGACATATGCTGGCCATCATAATACACGTAGAATGTTTCGACACGGGGCTCGTGTGTTATTTGAATCGTTGACTGCTCGGCCATATCCACCGCCTGTTCAAGCTGGGCAGTAAGCCAGGGCTGGATGATCGCGGTCGACTTTTGAACGTGCCCTTCTAGTAGGGCCTCGCCGAGTGCGCCCTTCTGCTTTGCTGAGACAGCTACCTCTTCCATTATGCTCCCATATCAGCACCCGTATAAGAGAGTCGTGGCTATCGTGGTGTTCATCTCGTTGACCGCCGGGGATGGCCCTGTGCATCAGCTCTTGCCGCTTTCTAATGCGCTATGCAGGTGGTCGGTTTGGGCGCCACGGTGACTGCCCAGCCGACCGCAGCGTCCCAATCGTAGTTCCGATTCAAGAATAAGTGGGGGGCATTCGACGACTATTCAATTTGCACGCGTTCCTTCGCCACGTCGTATTCGCGATCCGGCCCCTCGATTACGATCCGGTAATGCTCCTCATCCGGCCAGGGTGAATCATCCCGAATCTCCACAACTGTTCCCGTGATCCTGTCGGCCTCTGTTTCCGCCTCTAGCGGGAGAAATGACACACGCCGTCCGATCACCCAGTCGTATTTGTCCGCCATTCCTGCACTCGTTAGGTGGCCGCCCTCCGGCTCAGCAGAATGGTCTATACCAACTATGTTAAACGTTCACCTGTCACGCGGTGAGCCTGAACTGCTCTGAAGTTCTGCAGGAGGGATGTCCAAGTGATCGCGCGCGAAGGGAGTCAGCGTCTGCCAATTACCATGCTCGTTGGCGGACCGTTTCAGGAATGCGGCGACGGACAGATCGAATTCCGCCAATTCGAGCTCTGACGCGCGCCCGAAATCGGGTGGTGGCGTGGTAAGATCGCCGGTTGAATCGACAGCCGCAAAAAAGACCACATCGTTCTCAGAGAGGTACGCTGCGTGACCATTTCCCGTCACACCGAGCAGTCGCCCTCCGCGATGATTCTCCGGATATTCGGAGAGTTTGGCCTCCTGTTCATCGATTTCATCGCTCTCCGTCCGGTCCATACGTGCGTGCTATTGTCTGACGAACGGTTTATGTATTAGGCCGTTGAACCGCGGCCAGAGCATGGGGGACAAAGACAAAACCATCTCGTTCCGAGTAAACGAGGAGTCCTTCGAGATGCTTCGCAACTTAGCGGAGGATCAATCTGTGTCCCTCTCGCAGATCTTCCGCGACTACGTCCATATTTTCAATCAACACGACGGACGTGTCGAGGCGGTTCCGACGTATTCCGTTCGCGACGCGCCCGAAGATGCTGCGGAGTTCCCAATCACAACTGAAGTCACGACGAAGCTCGTTCGCGAACACGAACGGTTAGAGCTCGAAACGGAACATCTCCGGGAACAGTTGGATGAATACAAAGCACATGCCGATAACTTGGAGCAACAACTCGACGCTTACGAAGCACAACAAGACGACATGGTGTATCTCGAGGATCTGGATGTGATCTCGGAATTCCAATTTGAGGACCACTAATTTCGGCCGGCAGCGCAGGTATCCCCAGCGGTTAGTCCCACCGGAGCTCGATAACGAAGTCACCGACAGTGAGGAGATCCGGCGAGAACTCGCGTATAACCTGGGCCTGTAACTCGTCCGGAATCGGCCCGGCGCTTCGAATTGATACGCCCTCCAGTTCGATACGGCTATCTTCACGCTGTGGGCCGACCATGTACCCGATTAATCCGATTTCGAATTGATAGGCTCGATAGTCCTCGTGGATGTCGCTGGCCCACGTAAGGAGTGTCTCAGCGGACGGGGCCGCGTTGTGGTGACTCGTCGGGTCAAGATATCCCTTCTCCATTAATTCGCGAACCGGTCCGATAGGGAGGGGTGGGAACGTCCGGTGTTTTTCGGGCCCGAAAAACACGGTTCCGAGCTGCCCCTCGGCAGTCCAGTCGATCTGGCGCCCGAAGGCGATAAATTCCCGCTCCCGGTCCGTGGGCTCCGATGTCGCCATATCGGGGTCGCTACGTTGCAGAACTACCCATATAATAGTTCGCACCAATTGAAGCTAACAGTAAACTAATAAGTTCAACCAAATACTCAAGCGGGTCTGTGGAGAGAATATCTCTGCGGTGGACTACACCTTCCGATTCGAGCGTACCTCGGGGACCGAAATCACTTGCGTTGCCGGGAGCCGCAGCAAGGAGTACATCACCGGAGCCCGCGACGGCACGCTTCGGATCCAGACTCTGACGGCGCCAGATGGGGGTGGCCAATCCCGTGTAGCCGAACACGAGTCCCCAGTTGAAGCGCTCGCAGCCACCGACACGCTTGCTGCCTCAGCCGATTCGGATGGAACCGTGGCAGTGTGGGAGCCGGCCTCGCTGGCCAACTATGCCACCACCTGTTGTCATTCGGCACCAGTCCGTGCGCTCGACATCTCGGGCGATAACACATCGGTCGTGTCCGGTGGCTTTGACACCGATCTCGTGTTTTCTCCTGCGCCCGATTGGACGCCTCCGGATCACCAATGGACGCTCGGTTGGAAGATCGTAACATGTAGCGTGCATCCAGCGCAGTCGCTCGTTGCTGTCGGAGGGGTACACTCGAGTGTCCAGGTAGTGGGCCTTTCGGCACGGGACGATGTTGTCAGACTGGGGGGCCATGAGACAGCCGTGGTGGGGGTCGCATTCGCGCCCGCTGGTGATCACCTTGTGACGGTTGATTATACCGGAGACGTGCGGATATGGTCCGTGGATTCGTGGACGTTACAGACCCTAGCGACACTGGAGCCATCCGGTGACTACCCGCTCGCGGTGAGCGAAGAGCGGATTTATATTGGTACTGACGACGGCATTCATGTTTGCGACTTCGACGGGACCGCGACAGGACACATCGAGACAGCAGTCGGGATCGCTGATATTGCGCTCGTCGACACTACGTCACTAGTTGCGATACCGCATACCGGCTCCGAACTCGTGTATACCAGGCTCACGTAATCCCGCTGCTACAGGGCTCTCGACTTCCCGACGGCAGTCGGGAATAAGGCCTATTACGCTGCCTGCGAAATGTCCTCGCGACTTCGATGGCCGATACCGACGACCCGGCACAATGGCTTACCCCCACTCGGGGAGCCCTGACGCTTCCCGCGATTGAAATTCTCACAGGCAGGGGTTTCATCACCGGGAAGTCAGGTAGCGGGAAGAGTAACACGGCAAGTGTCATTATTGAGGAGTTACTCGATAACAGCTACGACATCCTAATCGTCGATCCGGAAGGCGAATACTACGGGCTGAAAGAGGAGTACGATATTCTTCATGTCGGCGCCGATAGCGAGTTTGCCGACGCGGAAGTCGGTCCGGATGATGCTGAACACATCGCGAACATCGCCTTGACCGAGGATCAGCCGGTGATCCTCGACGTCTCAGATTTCCTTGATGGTGATTTGGCGAAAGAGATCATCCATAATGTCGTCCGGGAGCTGTTTACGCAGGAGAAATCTGTGCGGAAGCCGTTTTTGCTCGTCGTTGAGGAAATGCAGGAATACCTCCCACAGTCGGGCGGCGGGGGTGACCTCGGCAAACTACTGACCCGCGTGGCGAAACGAGGACGCAAACGTGGGCTTGGTATGCTTGGCCTCTCACAACGGCCAGCGGCCGTTGATAAGGACTTCATCACACAGTGTGATTGGCTTGTCTGGCATCGCTTAACTTGGCAGAACGACCTCGACGTGGTGCGGAAAATCCTCGGTGCTGACGTTGCCAAGCAGGTCGAAGAGCTGGAAACCGGCGAGGCGTTCCTGATGACGGATTGGGATGACTCGACGGAGCAGGTGAAATTTCGGGAAAAGCGGACGCTCGATGCGGGAGCCACCCCCGGATTGGAGCAGTATTCACAGGACACGTCCTCGGCCCCGCTGCAGGAGGCGGTCTCCACGTCGGATACGGATACACCGGACGATACTACCGGCCCCTCGGCTGCCTCGGATGCGTCCGAGTCCGAGCAGTCTTCCGGCGTTTCACACGAGATCGATGCGACTCCGACAGGATCAACGGAGATCGATTTCGATGACGTGTCCGCGGATGAACTGCGGGCTCACATCCGAGACCTCCAAGAGCGGAACACCCGGCTGGACTCGGAAGTGACGGAACTTCGGAATATTCTCGCCGACGCACAGCAGTCGGAGACCGCGTACGCCGGTGAGCGAGACCCGGTTGATTTCTCAGACGAAAAAGCAGCCACGCCGACCGAGCCCACCCCCTCGTCACCAAACCGGCCGACACCACCTCAGCGCCCCCGTGATCGCACTGGCGTCTCCGGAACGATCATCGAATTCACAGCGATGATTTTCTACGTGTTCACCGTACTGCTATACCGCATCCGGCTGTTTTTCTACCGGCTGCGGGTCTCGGAGGACTCTGAGTCCTAATCCCTTGGCACTGCTGAACGCAGGTGGTGCTTAGTGTTTCCCTCCGGGCTACAGGCTGGAACTTGACCGGGTGAACTCCCGCCAATGGTTGAGCGCCCAGTACCCGACACCGGTTCCGATCAATCCAGCAGCAAATAGATATAGCACTAACTGAGAAACGAATACCCGTTCCGGGAACTCAATCGCATACAGGACCCCTTCTACGGAAAGCAGAGTCGAAATGAACGCCAAGACCCCGATGAAACCTGCTGATAGAATCACTGCCTGCCCATCTGCATCCGCGTTTTCGAGTAGGAGAATGGTTATGATAAACGCGATTGACGCGATGACGACGTACCAGGGGATCCGACTCAGCAGATTTACGATGTCACCGGACACGAGGGCAAGGACACCGACGAAGCTCGCTGTCAGCAGGAGTGTACAGAAGCCGATTACGCCAAGCAACCGGGTTGAAAATTGCTGCTGTGATGCGCTCATCAGTATACCCCGACCACCTCGCCGGTGGCTAAAAATGTGATGCCCCTCCGAAATATGTCGATGTATTTCTCCTTGGCAAATGGATGGTCTTCATGCTCCTCGGGTTCTGGGGGGTGGCCAACCGGCGCTGCTCATCGCATTGATTTGGGCTGGACACATCGGCGCTGACCGGCTCTTGGGCTATGGCCTGAAATTCGAGTCTGGATTCACGAACACCCACCTCTCGACCCAACCCGACCCGATAGCAGCCATTTCACGAGGGGTTGACGGATTTCTCGTTCCTAGGATTACCCACCCTGCAAGTCGGTTCTTGGTGGCTAGTTTTCGAACGTCGTTGTTCTACAGTATGGACACCGATTGCCGTTTACCGTCCGATTCACGAACCGGTCACACTTCGTACAGATATGCACCCTCATTTGATTGTTCTCGGCGCCCCGGACCGGGCCCCGCCCCCTTTGAGATATCTACATGGCTACTCCCACACTTAATATAAGTCTCGGTTGGTTCACCCATCTAATCGCAAGATTAGAAGCTGATGATCCGTCGAGGTCGCTGTCGCCGAAGTGGTTAGACTACCGCCGTAGCAAACGGATGGGGTACGCAGTGGTGACTGATCGTCTCGACCCTGTGCGGGGCGGCAGCAATCACTCCTGTCGTTGGAGGAGTCGGCCCCCGGCTGGCGAACTGTCGGATATGCCGCAGACCGTGGTTATGTCGGTGTGCCAGTGTGTTTTCACCCGGTGAAAAGCCACCTGCTAAGCTTTAGGGTCGCGTCACAGTGCCGTATGTATGCAAACGACGATTCGGCCCGATGAATCGGTTGGTGACGCGGTACGCCGTGTGGTGAGTGAGTTTGAGTCTCGACCTCGGCCAACACTCCCCCCGCTCGCGGACACCGTTGAGCCGGAGGCGTTGGATACGATCTGTTCGACGTCGCAGCGTGGGGCGGTGTCGATCAGCCTTTCGTACAGCCGGTCGTTGGTTGTGATCGAAAACGGGAAGTTGTACGTGTTTCCCACCGCCGGCGAAGGCCGCCCCTCCCGAGCCAGCCCGTCGCCCCGCTCTGAGTAAGCCGCACAGGCCTGCTGCGACGGACACTAGCCACGTAGTCCGATCGGTCACAGACATTGTCCCTTTGGGCGAGGCTGCTGCCCACCACTCCCCAGGCCCGGCGTTTCCGGCAGCAAATCCCCAAGATACCGTCGGAAGCTAAGGACTGGTTGTTTCTGGTGGCATCGCCGGGGATGGTGAGTGCCAAGCGGTTCCTGTGCTACGAATCCCTCATGCTTTGTTCCTGCAGATAGCTGTAGAGGCGTTGGTACACGGGGGCGGCCGTGGCTTCGGGCTCCGTGCCCGCTTCGGGAGTGGTGAGGGTCTCGAAATCTCCAATAACGACGAGTCGTTGTTTTGCTCGGGTGAGCGCCACGTTGAGCCGTCGAGGCCCTTCGACCGGGAACTTCAGGAAGCCCCCCGCGTTCCGGTCGTTACTTCGGACGAAGGAGATGATGATAGCATCGCGTTCCGAGCCCTGGAACGAATCAATCGTGTCGACGGCCACCCGTTCAGCAACCTCGGTGTCGAATTCCTTGCGAATCGCAGCTCGCAGTTTCGAGACTTGCCCCGAATATGGGGAGATTACACCGACGGTGTCAAGTGGGACGTCAGCGGTCCGCAGGCGGCCGAGTTCCTGGAGTACGGCGTCGATCTCGGCATCATTATAGATCGATGCTCCCGGGGTTTCCTGTTCCGTTCCGGTCACGTCAACGACCGCCAGCGGCGAAAACGCTCCCAGCGTGCGGTATCGGTTGGCGATGCCATGTGACAATTGCCCGTCGTAGAATTCCCGACTGGGAAACTCCGCGATGTCCTCGTGCATCCGATACTGCGTGCGAAGGGGGGCAACGACTTCGTCGCCATAGACCCCTAGGAAATGCTCGAACAAGGAAATCTCGAGTTCTTCTGTCGTGCTTTGTTCGCCGGAATGGTAGGGTGGCAGTTGTTTGTGGTCGCCAGCCAGGACGATCGTCTCGGCTCGTGAAAACGGTAACATCGTCGCGGCCGTTGACGCTTGCGTCGCCTCATCAACAACCGCGAGATCAAACCGGTTTTCGCCGAACAGATGGGCGCCGCTCATGGTACTGCAGACGACGTCGGACTGATACCGGTCAGCTGATTCGTACTGTTCCTCGACGAGCGGATTGTCGCTGTTGGAGCCGACCCGTGCCGCCGAAAGCTTGCCATCTTCGACCGCTGCATGAAGCGAGTTCTCATCGATCGAATCCGTCGTCGAACTACCGACGAGCAGGTTGTCGACGGCTTGATTCGAATGGGCACAGACGAGCACGCGCTGCCTGGCGGCACTCGCACTCTTGATAATCTCGAGGAGGGTCCGTGTCTTGCCGGTACCTGGCGGCCCGTGGATACAGAACACGTCCTCTGCGGTAAGCGCACCCTCTGCAGCGGCTCGTTGGTCATCGTTGACCCGCGCCCGTTCGATATCCCACTGCTCTTCGGTGGCGAACGACAGCGGTGTCTCGCCGGTGAGCAGGCCCTGTTTGTGGGGGTCTGCCGCGATAACGTCGATCGCTTCGGTGATGCGATCATACGGAACTGGATTGTGGAGTTCGCCTACACAGTACCGGTTATCCGAGTCGACATCGAACGCTGATTCGGGCGTACTCTCCTCGTTTCGATTCCAGTAGATTCCAACCCCGAGTTGCCGTCCTTCGATTTCGATGACCTTTGCCTCAACCGGGAAGCCAGACGTTGAGCCAAGGGCCCCGATGAGGATCTCGGAGTCAGGATAAATCCCGAACTCTTCAGTGATGTCGATCGGCCCCTCGATGACGTCCTCAGGCACACGGAGCTTGACGAGTTGTTGGCCATACTCGTCGATGTCGATACCAGCAGGGTGAATTTCCGGAATTCCGCCTGCTGTTCGTTGGTATTCGCGGGGCGTGAGGCGTCCAAACCGCTGGCGAGCGTCGTCCCGTTCGGCTTCACGCTCGCGTTCGACGAACCGGTTGAGTTCCTGGATGACCTCGTCGGCGTCGAGCGTCTCCGCCGTGACCGGCGGCGTAGAGGTCTGTGCCGCCTTCGCAGTCGTCGGTGCTGGTGTCGGACTTCCGGCGTTCCCCGTCGATGGCTCTGTCGTGGTCTCCGATTGGCGCTCCGTGGCCTCTCCTCCGGCCCAGAGCCGGATTCGATACGCGGGATAGATGGCGTTGAACTGCTCTACCGGTACGGTTTCCCAGGTCTCGCTGCTGAATTCGTAGTATCGAACGGCTGGTGGCTCAGCAGCCGGATAGTACTCGAGGTATTCACCGGTCATCTCGGGCGCCTGTTCTTCGTGGAGTGGGATTCGCACGCCTCCGTCGTCCGTTGTCAAACCACTCTGCTGGCTCGCAGCTTGCAACACACCTGTGACCTCGACGCCTGTCTCTAACGACCACAGATTGAACCGCTGGCGGAGCTGCCGATCAAAGCCTGCGGGGCGTTGCTCGCGCGTTGAAAACGCCGACGCAACGTCTGCCAGCGGCTTACTCATGTGCGGAGCCGTTCGACGACACTCTACAAAGGTGTGTCCCTGCCCGGCCCCTAAGCCGCAGCCGCTGAGTTGGGCCCGAGGCTGTGTATCAGAGTCCGCCTTGCGCGGACGTTCGTGCCTTGCTGGTCGCGGATGTGCCTTCTCCTGCTGGTTGTCTCTCCGGGGACAGGGGCAGTACCGCCTCAGTCCCGGCGCAGGTGGACGCCGACTTGATCGAGCGCCCACCGGAGATACGCAATCTTCGAATCGGCCAGCCCGTGGTCATCCGTCGGGAACACCACGTGTCCTCGCATCGGATCGGTGATCTCCAACCGCCAGACCGTTGACTCAGCTTCGACGATAACTCGAAGCAAATGAGCGATTGTATACTCGAGATGGATCCGTAGCTGCGGGAACGCTGGTGCTTGCCATTCCTCCGCAGTACTGGCAATAACGTGTGTTTCAGCATGGTACCAATCACAGGTTTCGAGCTCGGATGGAGTATCAAGCATCAGTGCCGGCGATTCGGAGTGCATCTGTGACTGAGCATCATCATCGGATGGCAGCATATCAGATGCATGCCGCAGGGGGCACATAGCCCTCACCGGTCAGTTTCCGGAATTCGAAGAACCCCACGCACCGTCCTGCGGGGCTGCAGTCGTCCGATGCGTCACGGGCCACACTCTCTCGGCGCAGGAGCGGCTTTCGATTACCCATCATGTCGGCGTCCCGCCGAGCGATCCCGGACTGGCGGTTGCTTGGCAGGGCTCAGTCGGGCGTGAAGTCGTTGATGGTCGTACTCGACACGTTCGTGTTCTGCGCGGCGAACTCGCTGAGCCCTACGAATTCGAGCTCCGCTTCTTCCAGCGCGCGTTTGACGCCCTCGCTTGCGGCGGGGGCGACGAGGATTCCGCGTGCGTTGGGATTCGATGTCCGATACTGTGTCATGTAGCGGTTCAGTTGATCGACGTGTGTTAGTGTCGCTTGCCGCCGTTTCACCTCGATTACGACCGGCCGGCCCTCACTGTCGTTTGCGTACACATCGATGGAGCCGTAGGGCGTGTCACGCTCGTGTTCTAACACACGGAGTCCGGGTTCGATCTCGTCCGGGTGCTCGAGAATATATTGATGCATGTCGGCTTCTGTTCCGGAGAGTTCGAGGGGAGCGGTATCATCGGCATCGACACGAGTACACAACGCGACGGTGTGGAGCACCACCCGTACAACTTCGTCCGGGTTTGCGCGGCGACCGATAACAACCGGGTTGCCGTCCTCGGTTTCAGTGGTAATCGTTGTGCCCGGCGGTTGCCAATTCACCGGGTCATTACCGGTCGGTCGATGGACGAGAAGGGTGCCGTCTGGCTTACAGAGGATAATGCGATCCCCGAGCCCGAGATATCCGGCGGCCCGGCCTTCATACTCCACTTCACAGGTTGCGTGAATCGTGATGACGTCCGCTGCAGCGACGCCGCTGGAAATGACGTCAAGCACGACATCGGTGGCGGGATCGTGAAACACCTCCGAACGCATTACCGGCTGGATACTGCTGCGAGCGGCTTCAACGTGCGGTTCCCCATTCACTTTCACCTTACTGAAAGAACACAAATAGTGGTAGATAATAACAGGGTTCGTAGAGGTCAACAATCATGGGGACAGCCAACTCGGAGGTCGGGAGATGTCCGGAGTGTGAGGGGTCAATTCCAACGTATAGCATCCTGATCTCGTACGAGAATGATGAGGGTGAACAGCACTACGCGGAGTGCCCCGAGTGTGAAGAGGTTGTCCACCCCGTCTCCAACGACCGGTAACCGCCCGTTCCTATTCTCTCCCCGACATACCTTCGGTGAATTTCAAGTGGAGATTCACCGGCCGGCGCCGGCATCGACGGTCTCCGTCGTGCATGCTTGAACCTCGTTCCCGTCACCGATTTAGTTTTACAAGTTGAACCGGCTATCTTCGAACAGTGATTGAGGACGCCCGTGTACTGAATGAGAAGTTCATCCCCCAGGAGATCGAACACCGGAACGACGAACTGAACCGGCTCTCCCGGGCCTTGGCTCCATGTCTAAGCGGCGGAGATCCTGAGAACACCGTGCTGTATGGCCCCAGCGGGACCGGCAAAACGTGTCTCGCGCGGTATACGCTCGACCAACTCCACGAGCAATCTCCGGATATCGACACGCAGTACGTGAATTGTTGGCAGAACTACAGTCGCTATCGCGTGTCTAAGGAACTCCTCGCCGGGTTAGGCGTCGATCTGACGGTCAATCGCCACTCGACGGCGAAAGACGAATACCCCCATCTCATCGAGGAGGCGCTTGATGGCCCCTACGTCGTGATCCTTGACGAAGTCGATCAACTGCAGGAATCCGAGGTACTGTACGATCTCCACCGGCTTTCGCAGGTTACGATAATTCTGATCGCCAACCGCGAGACGGAACTGTTCTACAATCTCGATGAGCGTGTTGCTAGCCGACTGAAAGGGGCCGCGCGGTTGGAGATGAACAAATATACCGTCGACGAACTCGTCGAAATCCTCCAGGCACGAGTTCGCTGGGGTCTTGCCCCTGATTCAATCGGCCCCGAACAGCTCCGGTTAATCTCCGATATCGCGGCTGGGGATGCCCGTGTCGGCTTATCGATTCTGCGGACCGCCGCAAAGTACGCCGAAAGCGATGGCTTGGACACTATCACGGAATCGGTCATCGAACAGATCGTTCCGGATGCTCGTGAGGAACTTCGGAAAAAGAACATCGAGAAGCTCAACGGGCACCAGGTCACCCTCTTCGAACTCCTCAAGGAACACGGCCCGGCGAGTCCAGGCGACCTCATCGATTTATACGAAGAGGCTGTCGACGATCCGATGTCCGGCCGGACCGTTCGGAACTATCTCTCGAAGATGGAACAGTACCGGGTCATCGAATCCGTGGGCCGGAGCCGCGCGAAACGCTATCAAATTCCAACCTAACCGCTGCTGCTGGAGCCCGCTGGCTGGAACTCCCTCGCCGCTTCGGACCCGCTTGGCTACTGTTCGTGGTTTTCTTCGTTTCCTCCGGTTCCATTGAAAGACTCAGAATCGACATATATCGCTCCGGTTGCGGTCAAGATAGATGCTTCACATAGCACAGTGCCTGTAATCTCTGCTGTGGCCGCCGTTGCCCCTGGAATTATTCCGCGGTGAACTCAACGCCCGTGATCTCGAAGCGTGCGCCACCTCTCGAGGGATTCGTAACGCGAATCTCCCACCCATGTGCCTCAACGATTCGTTGGACGATACTCAGTCCGAACCCGGTTCCCTCCGCGTTCGTTGAATATCCCGCCTCGAATACGGCCCCCTCGTCGTCCTGCGAAATCCCCGACCCGGTATCCTCGATGTAGAATCCGTCCGCCAAGTCGCCAACCGTTACGGTCACAGTATCCCCACCGTGTTCGACCGCATTTCGAATGAGGTTCTCGAATAGTTGTTTGAGCCGTGGTTCATCAGCCACGATCGTCTGGTCGGTGTCGAGCGCAAGCGTGGCTTCGACCGTGTCGACGGTTTCCCAACACTCCGCCATGACGGCCGCGAGCTCGACTGGCTTCGTCTCAGACACGCTCTCGCCCTCACGGGCTAGCGTGAGGAGATCCTCGATGAGGGCCTCCATCCGCTCGTGCGCTCGGTCAACAGCCTCCAAGTGTGGGCTCTCACAGTCCTCTCGCGCCAGTTCCAACCGTCCCGACGCGACGGTCAGCGGGTTCCGAAGATCGTGGCTCACGATACTGGCGAACTCCTCAAGCCGCTCGTTCGCTCGCTTGACCTCTTCACGCTCCGTGATATCGATGTACATCGCCATCGTACCGATGACCTCACCGGCCGCGTCCTTTCGTGGAACGGCCCGCAACACTGTCTCCACAACCTCCCCGTCGGCGGCCACCAGCTCACGAGGCTCGCGCGTGAATGCATCCTCCAACGACCGCACGTATCCCCCACCTTCGGTCAGTGCCTCGCGGGAGTCGGGCGTGTAGAAACCCGCGAGCTCGGTGCCGATGAGTGACTCCTTGTCGATTTTGAGCGTTTCGGCGAACTGACTGTTACAGTCCTCGATGATCGCTCGGCCCTCTTCTGCTCGTGTGACGACCGCCATTACGGGCGCTTCCTCGAATAAGGTCTGATACTGTTCTTCAAGCCGGGTCGTCAGCTCTTGCAGCTCCTCGGTTTTCTGTTCGAGCTCCCGCTGATACTGCTTGGGGTCATCGATGTCGAGGTGGATGCCGACGGCGCGGATCGGCTCTCCGTCGTCGTCTCGCTCAACGATTTTGCCGAGATCGCGAATCCACTTCCACTCGCCATCTGCAGTTCGCATTCGGTGTTCGGTGTCGTAGTACTCCGTTTGCTGCTGGATATGCGCATCGAGTGCAGCTTCAACATCGTCGAGATCGTCAGGATGCACGCGGGTCTCCCACGTACTGAGGTGCGGTTCGAGGTCGTCGAGTTTGTAGCCGAGCATCTCAGCCCATTGGTCGTTGAACTCGACTTTATCGGCCGTCATATCCCAGTCCCATACGCCGAGGTTCGCGCCTTCGACTGCAAATTCGAGCCGTTCCTTGAGCGTCTCGATTTCTCGCAGCCGCTGCTTTCGCTCAGTGATGTCGCGACTGTTCACGACGAAGCCAGCAATCGCAGGGTTGGCCAACTGATTGTTGCCGATTGATTCGAACCACCGCCACGACCCGTCCGCGTGTTTGAACCGGTATTCAACGGTTGGTGTCATCTCCGGATTCGCGACCGCCTCGCTGAACGTTTCCATCACGTCGTGGCGGTCATCCGGATGGACATATTCAAACGCGGTCTCGCCAAGCAGCTCCTCGGCCTCGTATCCGGTGATGCGCTCGCTCGATGGGTTCTGATACTGGTAGGTTCCGTCCGGATCGAGAACGGTGATGATGTCCGTTGAGTGTTCAATAAACGCCTGGAACCGCTCTTCTTGCCGTTTGCGCTCAGTAACATCTCGCATCGTAATGATCACGGCGCTCGTCTCCCCGTCGGCAACGAGCGGCGAGAACTGATACTCGAACGTCACCTGTTCGTCACCCGTATCGAGTGCCAGTTCCAACAGTTCCGGCGCTTCCGAGGGACGCTCTTGTTCGAAAGCACGTTCGAGTGCCTGCTCGAAGCGAGCAGGCCCATCCTCTTCGGCAAGATACTCCTCAGCAAGCCGCATCACTTGATGTCCCTCGAGGGCGTCGAGCGGTCCCTCAATATATGCTAAAATCGACTCATTAGCGAACTCGACGGTCCACTCGTCGTTGACGACGAACGCGACATCGTTCATCGTCTCGACGATTTTCTCGTACTGTTCCAGCCGCTGCTCGCGTTCCTTGTATTCAGTAATCTGCCGGAAGTAAAATGCAACTCCGCCATCACGGTTGGGATAGACATTGATATCGAACCACTCCTTGAGACCGGCATAGTACTCCACAAACGAGACCGGCTCCCGCTTGTTCATCGCCCGACGGTATTGATCCTCAAAATAGGAGCCTCGAGCGTCTGGAAAGACGTCCCAGAAGTCTCGGTCAAGAAGTTCTGATTCATCCAGGCCCGCAAAGTCCTGTGCTCGTTCGTTTACGAGCGTGATTCGCCACTCGGAATCGACTTCGATGACAGCATCGTTCGTTCGATCGATGATCTGTTGGCGTTTCTGCTCGTGTTCTTTCTGCTCGGTGATGTCACGATCGGAGATCAGCAGCGAGACGACCTCGCCGTTGTCGTTTCTCACAGGTCGGAACACACCGCTGACGACGAGTTGCTCGTCAACCGATGCAGAGAGGTCAATCTCGAATTCGACGTACTCGCCAGCGGCCGCCTGGTCGATCCAACCACGGACTTCCTGTTGAATTGTTTCGTCTGCAGTAAACCACGGTGTTTTCCAGAACCGTTCGCCTGTAATATCTTCCACGCCGGCATCGATATACTCCATGGCCGTCTCGTTGATATCAAGGACAGTTCCATCGATATCGAGCATCCCGACAAGGATATTCGGATCATTGAAAACTGCCTGATACCGGCGTTCTTTCTCGCGAAGCTCCTCTTGCCGAGCTTTTCGCTGTGTGATATCACGGACACTAACGATGATTCCCTCGATAACCGGGTCGTCGAGACGGTTCCGCCCTCGGACCTCAACCCATTGCCACGAGCTGTCAGCGTGGCGCACGCGAAACTCGATCGTGTGGTCTTGGTCTGGGTGTTCAAGCACATCGGCAAACGAATCCCCCGCTACCGACTGATCCTTCGGATGGATAAGCTCGAACGCATCGCTGCCCTCCAAGTCCTCTGGCGAGTGGCCCAATACGCGCTCGACAGCTGGCGAGATATAGTCAACCTGCCCGTGTTCCTTGACGACCATCACGTAATCGGATGCGTGTTCGAGGATTGTTCCGAAGTATGATGGCGTTCGCGAAACTTCCTGTACTGCCCGAGTTTGAGCGACGGCATTCATGATGCGGTTCGCCAAAATCGTGTACTGATCCGTCCCACTCTCCTTCTGGAGATAATCAGTCACCCCTGCGGAAATGGCGTCACTCGCGACTTCCTCTGAGCCCTTCCCCGTATAGAGGATAAATGGTAGGTCAGGATGGGCTTCTCGAACCGTTTTGAGGAATTCAATCCCGTTCTGGGCGGGCATATCGTAATCAGAGACGATACAGTCGATATCGCCGGTCGCCAGAACCTCCAGTCCTTCGGCGGCGTTCGTCGCGGTTTGAACAGTGATTCGATCATCCTCCCGTTCCAGAAAGGTTGCAACCATGTCGCTCAGACCTGGCTCATCATCGACATGGAGGACACGGGCCGTGTCACCTATTCCGCTCATACATGGTCAACTTTGAGAGCACCTGGCGTTAAGTAGGTGTGTGGGGACGGCCCCTTCTACATGCCCGTCCCACGGTAACATCGCCATTCAATTCCGCTCAGAGGATTTCTTCACCGAGTCGAAATCTCAGGCATCGGTTCCCAGACCTATCGCCTGCTGCTGCCGTGTGTTCTCCCACCGTGGGGAATCTCACCTCTCCAGGGGTGGGAGGTGGGCAACTCTGAAGAACCAGAATTCAACAGAGTGCTTCCACCATGTTTCTAGGATGGTATCCGTGCTCCCAGCAGTAAATTGCCGGTCAGCCTGGTCTTTCACTTTCAGTCCGTCGTCAGTTCAGGCGTAGCTGGAATTCCGGAAACACCCTCCGAGTATCCAAGGCATGAGCGACGGGATTGTCGGCCATGGATCCAACTGAGTTGGCAGACACCATCGAATTCCCCACACTCGACCCCGGGATTACACTCCTGTCGATGGATGAGCGTGCAACGGGGGCGCTGCAATCGCTTGTCCTCGATCACCTCTTATTGAATCCAGGTGAGGCGTACTGGGTCGATGCGCGAAATAACGCAGTAACAACGACACTCTCGCAGGTTGCACCGAGTATGCGAATCCTCGATCGTATCCAGGTTGCACGTGCCTTCACCGCGTTCCAGCATCATTCCATCGTGGCGGATCTCGCTGATGTCATCGATACTTCCCCCTCGATTATCGTCCTGCCGGATGTCGATTGGTTTTACACGGGGAACGACCTCGCTCGCGGGGAAGGCACGCGGATGCTGGAGGACGTCTTCGGGATGCTGACCGACATTGCGGCGGAGCTGCAGGTTCCCGTCGTCGTTTCGAGCGCAGCGGACGGTGAGGCCGGGGAGCCTCTCCCGACGGCCGCAGAGACCGTGATTGAGTGTACACTCACACAGTTCGGCCCGCGGTTTTCTGGCTCGGAGTTTGAGACGCTCATGTTCGATTGCGGCACCGGCGTCCAAACTACGTTAGCGTTCTGGCGGCGTATCCTGCACGCCCGGCATCCCCAGCAAATCAGTGAGAGCGCCCCGGAGGTGTCCGCGATTGGGTCGCACTAATCCGACCTACCGGATGATGCTGGAGCAGATGAAACAACGATGGGGCAAATACCGGCGCGGTCTTCGCCACCGCGACCAGTCACACTTTGATCAGCTGTTTGAATACGCTGACAAGCACGCTGACGCGGCGGGGTATCTGAATCCGGAGAACCCGTTCGATCCTGTGCTCATCTCGATGCTGCTTGAACAAGAAAAACGGATTCACGAACTCGAACACCGACTCGACACGCTTCAGGAGACGACTGATGGTTTACAAGATTGACTACCAAGACGACGCTGTCCTCGAGTGGTCGCTCACCTCCGATGGGGCGACTGTCACCAAGGTCACCGACTACACGCCAAGCCTCTATATTTCCGCCGGTGAAGACGGTGACCTCGAGACAATCCACCAGGCAGTAGCTCAATTTTCCGAGGTTGCTACCGTCGGTCGTGAGGAGTGGCGCACGGTGTGGCGCCAGGCCCCCGAACCAGTCCTCCGAGTCGACGTTACTGATATCGAGGCTGTCACCGATGTCGCCTATGACGTTCGGAGCTGGGGGGATCCCGGGGAGTATAAACTGTATAATGTGGATTTCTCCCGCGAGTTCAGATATTGTGTGGAGCAACAGCGTGACCCAACTCCACCAGAGGATGTCGAGCTCACGACGCTCTCCCTCTCCGTACCGAAACCGGCGCTGAGTGACGGAGAACTTCTGCCGTTGACGATTGGGACAGAGACGATCACCGAGAGCCGTGCCGCCGCAGTGACAGCGCTCTCGACGGCGCTCGATGACCACGACCCGGATGTGTTAGTCGTTAACTCTAGCCAACTCATTCCGACTGTCTTCAGTGCGGCCGCCGACCTCGGTCGCCCTGCGTTTCGACTCGGTCGACGAGCCGGCTATGAGCAACTCGCGAGCGAGTCCACGTTCGAAAGCTATGGCCAGACCGGGCATTCCCCGGCCCGGTACAACGTCCCCGGCCGCGTGCTTATCGATACGTCGAATTCATTTTTCTGGAACCAAACTTCTCTTGATGGTATTGTAGATTTAGTTTCTAAATCACATAAGCCTCTCCAGGAAGCAGCGTGGGCAAGCATCGGAAACGTCTTCACTGCGATGCAGATCCGAGAAGCCCGCCGCTCGGGGGTGCTCGTCCCTTGGAACTCCTGGCGGCATGAGGGCTTCAAGTCGATGGCGACACTCCACGAGTCCGACCGCGGCGGCTTCACCTTCTCCCCTGAGGTGGGATTTCACGAGGACGTCCACGAACTGGACTTTTCCAGTCTTTATCCGAATATTATGATTACCCGAAACGTCAGTCCGGATCGTATTCGATGTGAGTGTCACGCGGACCGCTCGGATGTTCCCGGCCTTGACTACAGTATCTGTGACGACGAGGGGTTCCTCGTTCGAGTCCTCGAGCCGTTAGTGTCAGCCCGAGAGTCGTATAAAGCGGAACTCAGGGCGGGTGATTTGTCTGCCGACCGGGAATCGGAACTCCGGTCGAAGTCAAACGCGCTGAAGTGGATTCTCGTCTCCTGCTTCGGGTATCAGGGCTTTTCGAATGCGAAGTTCGGCCGGATCGAATGCCATGAAGCAATCAACGCCTTCGCCCGTGAAATCCTGCTCGACACCAAGGAACTGTTCGAGGCCAACGGTTGGAGGGTGATTCACGGTATCGTGGACAGTATCTGGGTGACAGCGATGCCTGATCGTGAGCAGACGCCACTCGATACCCTGGCTAGCGACATTACGGAAGAAATCGGCATTCGGCTGGACTACGAGGCGGCGTACGAGTGGATCGCGTTTGCCCCGCGACGCGATAGCGCCGAAGGTGCCCTGAACCGGTACTTTGGGAAGGTGAAAGACGAGAAAACGTTCAAGAAACGCGGGATTGAGGTGCGCCAGCGGAGCAGCCCGTCGTATATCGAGTCGTGCCAGGAGACGCTTCTCGAGACGCTTGATGCGCATCGTGCTCCTGAGCCGGTGTGTGATCAACTCGAACTACAGCTCGCGGCCCTCCGCCGAGGTGATGTGCCCCCGGCGGAGCTCACGATTCAGCGGCGAGTCTCACAGCAGATCGAGGCGTATTCGCAGTACACCCGGAACGTCGCCGCATTGGAACGTGCTGAAGACCGTGGTCACTCAGTGTCACCGGGGGAAGATGTCGCGTACGTCGTCGTTGATGACACAAAGCAGTCCCGCGACCGGGTGGCGCTTGCCTATGAGGATCCGGACACCTACGATGCCGAGTTCTACTGTACGTTGTTGATACGTGCTGCCGAGAGTCTCCTCTCTCCACTCGGTTGGGACCGAACGCAGATCCGACAATATCTCGCTGACACGAAGGAAACACGAATTACTGCGTACTGACGGCTCACTCAGGCGAACTCGATGCTGGTTGCTCCCTCGAGATAGCGCTTCTCTTTCGTGTCACACTCACAGGTCGTGTACTGCTTCCCGCAGCGCGGACATTCCTCAGTTGGACAGCCCGGGTGATGATATCGACCCCGCTTGGCGCCGCACTCCCGACAATAATCTTCTGTGGATGAGTGGGCTTCCTCACCGAACGGAATCGGGAGCTCGGCTTGTCCGGTTGCAAACGTCAGAAACCGATCGGGGTCGCAGCCGCCATCTGTTGTCTCTGGCTGCTCACACCGGAAGCAGTCGGCCATCACCCGTCTCGTTGTGTAGACAGCCAATTATATGTTCACGTCCTGGCGGTCGGTGTCGTCACCGCGTGCAAGCGAGAGTAATAGTTATGTGTATGGTAACCACAGCCATAGCAGCGAGGTGGTCGATTGAAAATAACATATCTGGCACGCGAACGGCGGTGTTGTATCGGTCAGGGTCGTACGAGCCTACGTTAGGGCAGGCGTCGCAGTGGCGAAGGTTCATACGAGGGAGCGGTTGTTCCTGATGCGTGACGGTGGCGCCGTCACGCAGTTTCGCTCCCGATTGTGGCAGAGTGGTGGTGAGTTGTCTTCGACTGTACAATGCCGACTCAGCCGTGGCTCTCCACCCGCAGTAGTGGCTGTGCTGCGAGCTAGTCCGTGTGAGGGAGGATCTTATCGATAACGAACTGTGCGAACTGCGCGGTGTCCAGGTTCGTCGGTTCGTACACGGAGACGTAGCCGGACCGCGTGATCAACATCTTGAATTCCTGCCCGTCGTGGGTCATCCGAAGCCCGAGCTGATTCTTTTTTGAACTTGCAAGCGCGCCGCCGAACTGTTCATCCTCGAGGACGTTTTCCCCGTGGATTACGCCGTTTTCAGCGTTGTTGCCATGTTCGTAGAACCCCACCTTCCACGGTGTCGCTTTGGGGAATGAGCCGGCGAAATCGTCGATGTCCACGTCGACTCGGGAGATTGGGACTCCCCGGTCCCGTTCGAGCAGATCAAACAGAAACGAGCCTTCGTTCGTCGCGATACCGACGAATTCGCTAGGTACCGCGATGAAATCGGTGTACTTGGTGTTGGTCTCCGTGACCCGCTCTTTGCGGATCGTGTCGGGGTCCAGTGTGATCTGCTCCTCTGTCGTTTGTTCTTGACTCGCTGCCCGCCCTTGGGTGATATCAAGACCATCCGCCGTCCGTTTCACGCCCGTTACTTCGACCTGCTCCAGGAGGTCTTCCCGTTCGGCAGCGCGGTGCCTTCGTAGCGACTCCACCCGCTGAAGGTCCCCTTCGACACGACCGATGACAGCTGATTTCACAGCACGGATTCCTGTCACAGAGTTTAAAATCTATTCCATTCCAATGCAGTCCCTGGTGACGGGCCTCAACAAAGTGCCCGCCGGGGAGTGCGCCCAGAGTCATTCCAGCTCCAGGGCTAAGACAGCAGCTCTTTCGATTCCAGCTCTTGAAAGCGGCTATCGGCCATCAACACGCTCGTGGTTTGTTCATACGGGACTGAGAGGCTGATCTCTTTCGTTCGTCCGTAGCGGCCTTTGCTCACGACAACCGCATTAACGATGCCGAGCATGTCCAGCTCTGAAATCAAGTCCGTCACCCGGCGCTGCGTGAGGACATCAGCGTCAACCTCGGTGGCGAGTGTTTTGTAGGTATTGTAGACCTCGCCCGTGGTGATGTCGGGGACATCGTCTTTCTCCAACTGAATGATCGCAAGCAACACGAGCTGCGACTGCATTGGGAGAGTCCTGACGGCTTCGACGATCCGATCGAGCTCGATCTTCTGCTGAGCTTCCCGGACGTGGTCCTCAGTGACGACACTTTCCCCGCCGCGTTCAGCGATTTCCCCGGAGGTTCTGAGCAGATCGAGCGCTCGCCGTGCATCCCCGTGTTCCTGTGCCGCGAACGCCGAGCACAATTGAATAACACCATCCTCGAGCACATCTGGCTGGAACGCCGTTTCCGCGCGGTTCTGGAGAATGTCGGCGAGATGATCCGCATTATACGGCGGGAACACGATTTCTTCTTCGCCAAGACTCGATTTCACCCGCGGGTCAAGGAACTCGGTGAATTTCAGATCGTTACTGATGCCGATGATCGACACCCGCGATTGTTCGAGATCGCTGTTCATTCGGGAAAGATTGTAGAGCGTGTCGTCGCCTGATTTCTCGACAAGCTTGTCGATTTCGTCAAGCATGATGACGAGCACGCGGCGGAACTCATCCACGGCGTCGAAGAACTCGTTGTACACCCGATCCGTTGGCCATCCCGTCATCGGCACGGGCTCCTTGGACTCTTTGTACGTTGTTAGGTGGTCGATACGTGTCTCGACGGCCTCAACGGAATCGAAGTTGGATGCCTCAACGGGCTTGTCACCGTTCGTAATCGCTCGCAGGAACCGAAGACGATCGTCAACTCGGCGGAGATTATCCTCGATGAACGTGTTCGCAAGCTGTGCAAGCACCCGGTATTGGGTGTCGGTCACCTCGCAGTTGATGTATTCGACCTCACACGGGATGTCGTAGGATTTTGAGGTGTCTTCCAATTCCTGGGAGACGAATTTTGCACTGGCTGTTTTGCCGGTCCCGGTTTTCCCGTAGACGAGGACGTTAGATGGCGTATGGCCTCGTAATGCCGACACAAGCGTTGTGGCCATACTGTTGATTTGTTCCTCCCGGTGGGGGAGTTCCCCTGGTGTGTACGACGGCCGAAGCACTTCCTTTTCTTCGAAGATCCGTCCGCCTTCTAGGAGGTCATCGAAGATCCCCGGCTCGACGCGATCCGCGTTTGGTTCTTCACCAGCCGCGGTTTGTGGTGATGGCTCTTCTTCGTCGGGTGTGGAATTGGACGTCTCCGGTGGCTGGTCAGGGGCTTGGTCACTTCCCCCGAGGGATACGTTCGGGATTGATGACCGATCGTCGCTTGTATTCTCGTTTCCGGATGTCATATGTTCGGCCGTAGGCCAAGATATGCTGATTAGTGGACGTGCATCGCGAGTTTTGTGACGTGTATGAATCTGCGCGTGGTTGCTCCGGCGTGGACCCATGGTCAGCAGCGAAATAAACCCTTCCTTGCCGCTATTCTCAATAGGTTGTCGTTAATTGGTAATTACCACTTGAAAATATATAACTACCCGAATATTGGGATTTTCCACGTTTTAGGAGTGTTGACGGCGGGATACGGGGTATCAGTGGCGGTAAATTTATACATTCCCCGCTGAGGTATCCGTTTGAAACCCGGCAAAAAGCGGAGAGATCTAAGGGGATGAACTGTATCGTCTGTTCGACCGATTCCGCTGGCCACCGCGTGGTTATTGACTTGGAGTCCGCGTATATTGAGGGAGGATTTTGTACCGCCTGTGAACAGGCTATCTTCGGTGAATGCTTTACTGAGTACGTAGCGGACACCCCCTCACAATGCTGCATCTGTGGTTCAGCGGGTAAGTTTATCTTTATCGAGTGGTCCTCCCGGTACCAGAACCTCGAGGTAGTCCCTGATCAACCAGAGGAACTCCTCGAGGCACCGAACGCGTCTACCCTTTGTCGGACGCATTACCACGTGTTGGCCTCCGGCTCAGCTGATTGGGGAGGCCCGGCCCAAATCGACCACTAACAATGAGCGATCAAATTCTTCAGCTGGATGGGCATCATCTCACGCCGGCTGTTATGGATGATGGGGCGGTCCGACTGTGGTCCTGCGAACGGTGTGGGTTCCAATCTGAAGATGCGTTTGACTACGTCGGGCTGGAATGCGGCCGAGGAAACTAATGGCTCACGTCGGGGTGCAAAGTGATGAAGTTTGGTGTTGGGGATTGGAGCGTGTGCATGGTGTGCTCCACTGCCGGCCGCTCTCGCGGCAACGAAAACAAGTCCCCGTGATTGTATATATCCCCCGAAACCACGGTGAAAGTGGAAATGATATCGGATAATTTGGGTGCAGTCTTGCGATTCTCCACAAGTGGTGCCCCGTCGAAACTTCACCTGTGGCTTGCTGAGTGTGCGGCAAGCATTCAGCTGGATCTTCCCCGAAGCCAGCATGTCTGTGTGCGAAAATATTCCAGAATCACGACGGAGTCCCCTGAAATCCCACCGGGTGTTGCGATTGATTTGTCAGGCTTTCGGACTCGTAGATAGTTTTATGCCAATCGCAAAAATAGCCGTATATCCTCAGGTTGGGGAACCGGAGGGTGTGCATGAGAATGGAGTGTGTAAACTGCGGTACCGAGAATGTCGATCGCCTAGTCGTTGAACCGGCATCAGACACGACCCAAGGAGGGGTTTGTGCAGACTGTGATTCGTCACAGTTCGGTGTTTTGAGTACAGAACCGGTGTGGCACCATCCGACCGGTTGTGCTCTCTGTGGGGCCGATTCGCGGTTTGCCCTGCCCCGTATTGATTGCCTTATCGAGTGGGATGATAATACCCAGGAGGCAGAGTATTCAATTACTGAGTCAACGCTCAAGCTATGTACCGACCACGCGCTCACACTTCTGAATATTGAACGGCCTGACGAAGCCGCCCAGGCCCGAGCACGGGCGTAATCTGCTCACCCTTCCGGCCCAATTCCTCGGCGATACTTTCTATATCCCACCGACACGTACCATATTACTATGCATTCTTGGGAAGTCCTCTGCGTTGGTTACGACGAGACCTCGGAGTATGATGACTGCCGAGGCATCAACAAAATCGGTTTGAATGTCGCGGAAAACCTTCGTGAGAAGAAAGTCGATCAGGTTGCATACCAACTGAGGAACGACCAGACGAACTTCCATATTGTCGTTGATGGGCGAGAAGTCCCGCTTAACGGGATAATCGACGGGATGGAGCGATACGTTCGCACCTTCGATGAGGACCGGACCGATGACCCGCTGTTAGACCTCCCGACGATCGAGGAGTACAAGCAATCCGAGCGACGGAGTCAGATTCGGTAATCATGCTGCCGGAGTAGCCGATCTTCAGCAATGCCCTCGAGTCAGGACGGATCGGATGTCAGACGGGATGTCATGGTGACACCCCAAGACGATCGGAAAGGCCCTGGGGTGCTCCTTCTGCACTCTGGGCGAGGTCTAACGCCGTACATCGAGTCGCTGTGCCATCGATTGGCTCATCGGGGGTATGTCGCGTATGCTCTAGACTTGTTTGAAGGGGCCACTCCGACGTCGGTCGCTGAATCAACAGCGCTCAAATCCAGATTCCCTGCGGAGTCGACGCTCGACCGAATCGAAGACGGCGTCTCGTTTTTGACGTCCTTTCGCGGCAGCAGTCGCCCCCAGATTGGGGTGTTAGGGATCGGGTACGGCGGTGAACTTGCACTCCAACTACTCGACCGACACCCTGGTGATATCCAGACCGTGGTGGTGTATTACGGGTTTCACGATATCGATTGGCGGAACCTTCCGGCACACTTCCTTGGGCACTACGCGGACCGCGATCCAGAAATCACGAGAGCGCATCTCCGATCGGCGATGGACGTCGCCGCTCACTCGCCCCAGCGTTCGGAGTTCAAGATGTATACTGGAACTGCCCCTTCATTTTTCGAAGATGAGGACACCGCGAAGTTTGATCCGGAGGCGGCCCAGAAATCCTGGAAGCTGACGGTGTCGTTTTTCGACGAAACGCTTTACTCGGACTGAGAGCTGGAATCTCCGATATTCTGGACTGTCAACACGTTCAAATAGGGTTGGGATAAACTGACATGTGCACCAGCAGCTATCACGAGATACTGGTGTCAGGGTACCAATTGCCCTGTTTCCAAAGGGGGGAAAAAGTATAGGGAGATCTTAAGGAGGTCATTCCCTATCTGCGTCCTCACTCCCAGAACTCACTCAGCGTCCTCTGGTTTGTCTTGAGTGCTTGGGCTGGATAGCCGAGGCGTTGAGTGATCTCCTTTGCGAGTGAGCTTGCAAACCCGTGGTTCGTGTACACCTGTGCTGGATCCACTTGCTCAACGACTTCGAGTAGCTCCGGAAAGTCGCAGTGATCAGACAGCGGGAACGTCTTGTCATAGTCGCCGCGAAACTTGAAACTGGAATCAATCGCCCATCCCGACACGCCGACTTTGATTGCGTCGGTCTCCTCAACGATGCGGTCAACAAATGCGAGCCGGTTCGTTTGAGCCGGCAACACGAGCAACTCACCGGATCCTAGCGTCGTGCTCTGTTGATACAGGGTCGCGTCGAATGCGACGTCTGACTCGTCGGCAATGACCTCATTAATCGAGGCGATGGCATCGGTCACGTACACCTCCGTACGGTCGGATCGTTCACCGAGCTTGATGAGCTCCTGTGCCCGGCCGAGCGTATACCCGAACGCGATGACCGGAGTCTCCCACGTCTCGTTTAACCACTCCACGAATGCTGTTTCCGTCTCCTGTTGGTCTGGGAGTTCGTACTCCGGCTTCCCATAGGTGGCTTCGATAACGAGGACATCCGCTGAGACCGGAGCGAACCCATCCATGTAGAAACGATCGCGTGTCGAGATATCTCCCGTATAGAGGACTGTTGCCGTCTCCCCGCTCAGCACGGCTGCCCGCGAGCCCGGAACGTGGCCTGCAGGAAGCAGTTCCACGCGTGGATGCTCCACTATCCTCGGGCGCCGACTTCCTGACCGGCGGGCCTCCGCGAGCGCTGCAGTCGTCGCCGAGCAAATCACCGCCTCCGGTGGCTCCATGTACAGATGGTCGCCGTGTGCATGCGAGAGGATGTTCAGGTCACCGTCCGGCGTGGTGGCGTCAGCAACAACTCGTTCACCACTATCTAATCGGACTTCGATCCCGTCACGGAGCTTGACTGACGTATCCGTCATTGGTCGCGATAGAGTGTGGAGACACGGTCTAGCGTGTCAATATCTTCGAGTGTGAGGTCGTCTCTGAAGCCTGCAAATCGCGGGAATCGAAGAGCAAAGCCAGACTCGTATTCCGGAGACTGCTGGATCTCTTCGTACTCTACCTCGACGATTACCTCCGGCTGTACCTGCACTTCTCGGCCTGATTCCGCGGTAATTAATGGGGTCAACCTGTTCGTTAGCTCACCGAGCTCGTCATCGGTGAAGCCTGTCGCCATCCGCCCGACTTCTTTGAATTCATCGGTTGTTTCATCGTAACAGCCGAGATAGATTCGCCCGAGAAAGTCACTGCGACGTCCTTCGCTCCATTTTGCCCGCACTACGACGAGATCTAATGGCTCCATCGTCGGTTTCACCTTCATCATGTACCCAACGCGCGTTCCCGGTTGGTACGTCGCCGCGAGGTTTTTTGTCATTATCCCCTCGTGTCCGTCGGCAAGTGCCGTTTCGTAGAATGTTTCAAGCGCCTCAGACTCTGGGTGACGGATGAACTCCGCTCGCTGCAGACTCTGTAAATCGGTCGGGAGTAGGTCCTCCAAGCGCGCGAGCCGCGTCTGGAGCGGGGTATCCAAATATGTCGTTCCCTCCTCGTATAACAGATCAAAGAGATGGACCTTCACCGGCAGCTGCTCTTGTAATTCGTCGATGTCGTATTTTCGTTTGACACGCCGACTCAACTCCTGAAACGGAACCGGACGCTCAGTTTCAGGATCGTATCCGACGATCTCCCCTTCAATGATGAATTCACCGCGTGGTAGCTTCTCCGCGGCAGCTGCAATTTCGGGGAACTGGTCCGTAATCACTTCGAGCCGTCGTGTGTACACTTCAACACGATCTCCCTCCTTGTGAATCTGGGTGCGGATGCCGTCGTATTTGATCTCTGCAAGCAGTTCTTCGCGAGAATCGGCAACTTCCGTCCGGCCGGCATCGACGGAATCGGCTTTATGCGCCAGCATGACTTTCAATGGTCTGAACAGCTGAACGTTTAGATTAGAAAGCCCGCCTCGGCCGTCACGTCGTGCGGTTTCGGCCACAACGCGGAAGTCATTCGTGACGTGATAGGCACGTTCCACTTCGGTACTCGCCTCGTTCGATCCATCGAGAAACGCCATCGCGATTGCATCTCGGAGGATACCTTCGCCAACGCCGAGTCGCATCGCCCCCACCACAGTCCGGACGATATATTTGGCTTCAGCAGGACTGGCGCTGCTCAGCAATGAGGCAATCGCGTCAATCCGCCGTTGCTGGCTGCCCTCGCCTTCATAGCTGGCCGTGTCTTGGAGCGTGGTGTAGACGGCGTCCACCGTGAGAGTTTCCGACAGCAAGGTCTGCTGTTTCCGGTCCTCGACAGCGGCGGCTGCCGCGTCACCGAGGTCACCGGTTTCTCGCCAGCGATCCTCAATCCGGGTTTCACTGATTCCCGTCGCTTTCCGGATCGCAGCCTTTGTGAGACTACTCGATACGCCAAGTTCCGATGATTCCCATGCAGGGAACACCGTCCCGCGGATTAACGTGACAAGTCTCGGGAGCTGATCGGGTCCTGCGGTGCCCAAGAGCTCTGCCAGCCGCTCTGTTTTCGCGAGGGTTGCGGATGTTCTCTCGAGGTCCTGGTAGGCAGCCACAAGCTCCCGATACTCCATCGCGTTTGATTACGAGGCCGCTCGGGAAATTCACAGTGGTTCCGGGTAATAGAGCATCCGCTGAGAATAGTATTGAAGTAATTGGTCGTTGATATGGGGGTACCGATATTTATGGAGGATCTCATTGACGGGTTTCGGCAGGACACGGTCAGTGATATCCTCGGTGCTGATCGAGCTGTTGATATCATTGTGAACGATCCATCCCGATTCGATGAGGTCGTCCCAGGACTCAACGATCCCAGCCAGCACGTTCGGGAGCAGTGTGCCAAAACCATCCGCCATATTGCTCAGTTGGAACCACATCTGCTCACCGATCATAAACAGATTCTCCTTGATCGAGCTGAAGAAACCGATAACACCACGATTAAAGGCTCGTTGATCTGGTGTCTCCCCCGGGTTCCGCTTGATGAACCGGAACAACAGCGTGTCTTGTATCTCTTAGAGTCCTGCGTTTATTCCGGCCACACGTTCGTTGTGATTCAAGCCCTCGAGGCACTGGCAAAATTGGGGGAGCGATACCCTGACTTTCGGGAACCGGCCGTTGATCTGTTACAATCTCGTAGTCAGGACAGCAACCGGTATGTCGCGTCTCGAGCCCAGGACGCGCTCTCTATACTCCCCAACGAGTGAATCGTGGCGCTATGCCTGTCTCACAATCCCGCCGGAAAATATTGTATAGCGGTATACGATTTATCAAATGTCCTTGCATCCGATCTAGAACTGCGGGAGCAGATCCCGGCGTCGGTTCACCTGTGTGTCTCATTCCGCCCGGCCTGGAATACGATGTTCTCTGTGGATGGCTCGGCGCACGATTTCTGTGCTTTGATGGTACAATCCTCCGTCGAAGTAGCCTCCGGTTGGGGTGCTGGTCTTAGCTGCATTGGCTGACGCTTTCCATTAGACGCACCGGCTAAATACGCTGGTTCAATCTATTGGTTGAACCAACCGGTTGAACTATTCAATTGAACCAATCGGCCAATGTGTCTGACTGAACTTTATAGTCTATGGGTTCGATTGAGTAGTTATGTTGAGCTATACGACGTACTCCGAGGCTGGCGGGGTTGGGAAAACGACCCTGGCAGCAAATCTCGCGGTCGCGCACGCACGCGCGGGACTAAACGTCTTGGTAGTTCCGTTGGACCCGCAGGACGGGGATTTGAGTCATCTGTTTGGTGTCGACGACCAGCGGGCAGACCCCGTTGATAATATCGTCCGACACATGATACGGCGACCAAACGGGGAGTTTGAGGAGTTGGTTCGGACGGTTGAGCATGGTGTTGACATCATTCCAGAACACAACATGCTAGCCGATCTCGGCGAATACCTGCAGCGGGAAGCTGACCAGGCAGAAGCGATGGGGGAAAGCTTCGGAATGTTCGCACAGTTACTCCGTGTGCTTCGCGAAGCAGAGGTCCCCGACATCTACGACGTCCTCATCTGTGACCCGCCCGCCACGGAGGGCCCTCACCTGTATAATGCAATTAACGCAACACGATCACTGGTAATCCCCGTTGAACCGAGTGCGAAGGGTCGGGCGTCGGTGCAAGGGCTCGAGGGCGTGGTTGCTGGCATGGAAGAGAGCCTCGGGATCGAAGTAGGCGTTCTGGCTGCCGTTCCCACCGGATTCAAAGACACTCGAGACCAGCGGACGGTGTTGGAGGAACTCGCGTATACGGCGCCCGTGATCATCGGTGATCGCACATCGCTTATGGAGGGCTGTTGGCAACAACAGTGCTCAGCGTACACCTACGTTCGAGACCATCGCGATCGCCGCCGGGATTATGAGCTCGAGACGCTCGCACAGTTCGATGATCTCGCCCGTTTTCTTGAAGAGCAAGTGGGGCTCGAGGCGCCGCACCCCCCGGAACGGGGGGCACTTGACGTTGGTATGGGGGTGGAGCCATGACTGGAATGAAAGAGGGGGCTGGCGACGACCCGTTTGCGGAAGATCCTTCAGATGAACCGGACGAGTCGCCCGTCCAGCAGCGGCAGGCGCCGGCAGAATCTGGTTCGCCCGGTCAGCAGCGGGAGTATCCGTATATGCTTACTCGAGACACGGTCAAAGAGGGGCGCACAAACGAGGCGGTGTTTTTCTTGCGCGACGAATTCGCCGAGTATGAGGATGAAGTCCATGATGCCGTCGAGGAGATTGTTGATGACGATGTGTATCTCACGGATCTTCGAGAGGCAATAGTCGCCACTGCTGATCCAGAAGCAATCGCCGAGCAACTACAGGAGTGGGGACAGGGTGTAAAGTGACCTGGGGATTTTCGCCGTAGCTACGGAGACCCGTATACAACCCGTGTCTGAGTTTTCATATATCGATATATAGTTTATATTTGCAAATACGGACGAATACGGGCCTCTACCGCCAGATAATGGCGGTATTCGGCCGATTGGTGGTTGGTAATGATTACTCCAATAATCACGCCCACTTTGAAGTACCCCGCCGTCGTCGGGGAAGCACGAATGCTGCAACCGCCTCACGACGACGCTACCCCCCGGGGTAAGCCGCTGCAAGCGGCTACCGCTCAGCGCATGACCGATCGGGGACGAGTTTCGATCCGTCCCCGGAAATCTTATCACGAATTATCGATAACTCGTAATTGGGATGGCGCAATCACCGCCCCGGTCCGACCGACCACCAATTCAGCAGCTTCAGACGGTGGCCAACCTCCTCGACACGCCGGCACTCGCTCGGCTCTACGCGCATATCTTACAACACGGTCCTGTCACCGTGGCCGAGTTGGTCGACGAATTGGACGTCCCACAGGGGACCGCCTACGACTATGTGCGGAACCTCGAAACAGCTGGCTTAGTGGAGAAGACTCGTGAGCAGCGCCCGTACGAGTACGATGCCGAGTCGATTGCACTTACGCTTTCGACGGACGGTGAAACCCAAACGATCACGCCAGCGCTTATCGCCGCGGTCGCTCGCCGCAATCAGGACGAGGACATCGACATCTACATCGAGCGGCATGGCCTCGACGGGCTTGCTGTCGCCCTCGAGTACGCCTCCGAGTACGTCGATGGGGCGGTCAACCATCGGATTGCAGCCCGGGAACTTGACCTTTCACCGCTTGAGGCCGAAATCATTCTCCAGGCGCTGGAACCGGTTGCCACCGAGTACGCCGACGGCGTTGCATGACGACGGTGTATATCGCCGACACCGGCGTCTTCGTCCGGTGTGGTGGGCCGGGCAAGGACAAATTTCAGCGGCTCCGTCGAGCACTACGACAGGCAGATGTCTCGTTACTTGTACCCCAGCACGTCTACGAAGAGCTTGGAGGCGATCCGGCAGCCGACGAGTATCCCTCGGGAAACATTCCGTATCCCGATGGGTTCGAGGAGGGCTGGATTGTGGTCGCCGCCGAACTCGACTACGCCAACCCACTCGTCTCGACGGTGATGGACGAAGCCCGCCGGTTTATCGCCAACGAGACCGACCGCGACGAGGATATCATCGAGAAGGCGGACACGGCACTCGTGGGGCTTGCTGCTCAGCTACTCGAAACAGGGCAGACGGACCACGTCGTTCTGTTGACGACCGACAAACCGGCAGGGCGGGCGGCCGAAACGCTGCTCCCGCAACACGGCTTCAGCGACCGGATCGAATTCCGGTACGTCAGCGTCGAGTACCTCGAGACGGTCACGGCCAACGACTTTCGATAACACGGCGACGAGGTGAGGCCCGATGACCGACGATCCTTCTCCTCGTTCGAAAACCACTCTCACGGACAGCTTCGAGCGCTACCTCCAGGATAAGGGGAAAGGCCGCGGGGGGGACGGCGGAAACTACCGACGGAACGCCGCTCGGGAACTCGAGCGGTTCGCCGAGTGGGCCGCCGGCGACCGCGGCACTGACGACTGGACCGGGGTCGTCCCCGACGACGTCGACCGTGACCCCACCTTCGAGGACCTCGACGAACGGGTCTTCCGCGAATACGCTCGGCATCTCGCTGGTGACCGTGGCCTCAAACAGAACACCGTCCAAACCTATTACCGCTATATCTCTGCGTGGTGCGGGTGGTGTGTCAACGAAGGGTATCTCGAAGCGCACTACGCCCAGCGGGCGAGTGCGATGGCTCCACTCCCCGAGGACGACGGCCGCAAGCCCGGCGACCAGCAGGCTTGGACCTCCGCCCAGCGCCACGCCCTTACCCGACACGTCGACGACCGGGCCCGCGACGCCATCGAGGCGTACACGACACTCCCGGAGGAGACTCCCCCCGGCGACAAGCAACGAGCGCGCTACGCGGCGCTGATGGCGGCTCGTGACCGGGCTCTAGTGTTCGTCCTTGCGTACACGGCTGTCCGCGTGGGGGAACTCCTCCGAGATCCGAACGACCCTCGCCGACGCGGCGTTCGCTGGGAAGACCTTTCACTCGACGACGGGAGTATGGACGTCTATCGGAAGAAACAGCAGTGGGACGCCGCCAGTCTCCCCGACCCGGTGCTCTCGCCCCTGCGAAGCTACCGCAAGCTGATGGATTCCCCGACGGAGCGCTGGCCGGTGTTTCCGACGTTCGATCAACGGACGCTCGCCGGACTCGTCCAAGACGAACTGGCGGACCGAGGGGCCTCGCCGGCTGCAATCGATGAGCGGCGCAACATGTACGCTCGTGACCTGCTGTTAGCCCTCGCCAAGGATGTGCGTCCCCCGTCGCTCACGACGGATGGGGCTAGGTCCATTCTCCAGCGCCTCTCGGCCGCTGCAGACATCGATATTGACCATCCGAAGCACGACTATCTCGCACCGCACGGCGGACGGCGCGGAATGGGGGAGGTCCTTGTCAGAGCCTTCGGGTACACCGTAGCAGCTCGATATCTCGATAACTCAGAGGAGATGGTCCGGGAACGCTACTCCCACATCGAAGCGGGGGAGCTCGGTGATGTGGCCACAGAAGCACTCGGCGAGATCGACGGCTTGCCAAGCAACCGAATAGAGTGAGTGGACGACAGACGAGAGTCGCAGGTTCACCGGAGTCACTCTATTCCGACTGGTTGGCAATGAGGCGGTCCGTAATTTCGTGCGTCCCCTCCGATGCTGACGAGTTCCTGCTGAGCCCCTCGATTGGCTGGCAGGCTGAGAATATGCCCGGAGTTAGCCGGTCTTCAATCGTTATTCCAGCTGCTCGGTGACCTTATGTGGATTATCGCCGGTGTTGTTGAAATCTCTGTTAACGAAGTAGAGATGTTCTCCGTCGGAACTCTCGAGGTCCCAGCCGTTGGCAACGAGGGCTTCAATCCGCTTCGCGTGATACCGAAGTGCGTTGATGTATTCGGCGACTGCAGCGTCCCTTGGGACTCCCCACCAGATTTCCTTGACGTAAATATGGATTCTGGCGATTTCATAGCGGTAACAGCGCGGAAATCCACCCCTTCAGGGGTGGGCGGAAGCGCGTCCACTTCACTCGAGAATCAACCGACTACGGCAGGACCGACTCCCTAGCATTTTTGAATTATCGGCAATAAATATGGTGTATGGAGAAGCGGCGCACTGTCCCCGTGAAACTCGACGTGGACAGTGCCGACGCTGCACTCCTCAAAGATACCGTAGATGAGTTCTTGTGGGCGGCCAACTACGTTACACGCCGCGCCTTCGAGGGCGAATACGTCACGACGAGCAAGACCACGCTCCACGACGACACCTACAACGACGTGCGCGACGAGACAGCGTTGCACAGCAATCACGTTCAAGCCGCCCGGAACAAGGCCGCTAAAGCCTGCAAGAGCGTGGTCGAGAAGTGGAAGCAGGGCAAGACGGCGTCGATGCCCCACTTCATCAGTCCACATCTCGTCTACGACCACCGCACCGCCACGTTCCACGACGAGTACGTGAGTCTCGCCACTACGGACGGTCGAATCGAAGCCGACTACGTGCTCCCCGACGATGAGCGGGACACGCCCCACACGGAATACCTGTTCTCCAACGAATACGAAACGACGGGTGCGGAACTGCACCACAGCAACGGCAACTGGATGCTTCACGTCCACTGCAAGCCAGAGGTGGAGTCTGACACGTCGGATATGGACGCCACCGGGAACGGAACGGTTCTCGGGGTTGACCTCGGTGTGAATAATCTGGCCGTTGCGAGTACGGGCACGTTCTGGACGGGTGACGAATTCGACCACTGGCGGCGCGAATACGAGGTACGGCGTGGAGACCTTCAAGAGTGCGGCACACGCTGTGCACACCAGAACATCCAATCCGTTGGACGGAAAGAAGAAGGCCGGTTCACACTGATACTCCACCGAATCAGCAACGAACTTGTCGGAGAAGCCCGTGAGAACGGCTGTTCCGTAATCGCGTTCGAGAACTTGACCGACATCCGCGAGCGAACCGGTGCGTCGTGGGGGCACAAGTGGGCGTTCAACCGCCTACACGAGTACGTCGAGTACAAGGCTGAAGAATACGGCATCTCTGTGGAACAGGTTGCCCCGGAGAACACGAGTCGGCGTTGCTCACACTGTGGATTCACCCACCCCGACAACCGTCACGGCGAGGACTTCGAGTGTCTGAAGTGTGGCTACGAGAACCACGCTGACTACAACGCCGCCAAGAACATCGGCTTGCGGTATCTCCGCCGGAACCAAACTGGGGACGGCGGAGGCGCACCCGTAGGCGTGCGCTTGAACAGCGGGACGCTGAACGCGAACGGAGAGTATGACCCTCCTGCCGAGGAATCGGCGAGAGCGGGAGTCCACGCTGAAAGCCCACGGCTTTAGCCGTGGGTTAGCTTACACTGCTGTTCAACATTGAAGCTGAACTCGTCCCCCTCGTATTTGATCGTAATCTCCTCGGTTTCCATGCGGGGGTGATGGGCGACCGATGTAGTAACGTTACCTCAACATATTGCTATATCGGGCGGGCTGCTCTCAGGGCGGAATGTCCTCCACGGCCAGCACGTGCGACGTAATCCAATTCCCGTGACTGTGCCCGTTTGGGGCAGGGAGTGGTCCCCCCTCAGGGTAGTTGCTGCTGGCGGAGCGGACATGGGTCCTGCATCTATTACTCTCTGGCACGAGGGGGTGGTGTATGGCGGACTCACGAGGTAGCCCGGCCGACGTCGCGCCCATGTATGAGGGTGAGGAACAGGTCGGCACTGTGGTCGTGGGTGACACTACGGTCGTGGTGACTACCCACCGATTGCTCGTCCGCCCTGAGCGTGACGGGGCGGGGCGGCGCGCCGTCGATCGAGCTAACCTCGGCGCGATTCAGGTCCAGACACAGAGTACACGAGGGTTCCTTTGGTCGGGTTTGGAGTGGGGGCTGCTCGGTCTGTTTCTCCTCAGTGCCTGGCAAGTCGTTCCAGTCGGCGACCTCGTTAGTTCCGTTGAGCAACCCATCGCGCCCGAGCTCGGCGGCCTGTCTCAGACGGTCCAGATACTCGTCGAGCTACTCGCGCTTCTCGACGAGGCGTTCCTTCTCGCTGGTGTGGTCGCCCTCGGTTGGGGGGCCTGGCGCTTCGTCCAATACGTCCGCAGTCGAGACCGGTGCCTGGAGATTGAGGTCCATGGGGCGTCCCCGGTTCGTCTGGCCATCCCTGAGAGTGAGGGTACAGTTGAGCGGCTCCGGGAGTTGGTGGCCATGAGCTCCGCGACCGACCGGTGAGTGCGCTCCGACGCCGCGTCGGTTCTCCCACCGATTCTCTCCTCGCAAACGTGGTGGGCGGCTCTCTGAAATCCTCTGCCGCTGCCTTCCGACGATATCAAAACCAGTCAGGCGTGAAAGCTTTCGCCACAGTTCTGGCAGGTGACCCATCCTCCCGACACCTTCTGCTTTTGATCGCAATGCGGACATGTCGTCCACGACGCGCCGCCGTAATGGGACATGGTCGAACGGAGGTCGGTACGCATGCGTATCCGACTCACGGCTGATAAAATACGTCCTCGCTGACCCTGTCGACCGTGCATCCGGTACAGTGGCCGCGGACCGAACCTTCTGTGTCGTACACATTCCAATTGTGGCATCGGCACTTTAGATGAGGGTATACCGACCAGCCCAACGATTAATTTTCCAGAGGAGCCACGGTTAGGGGGAGCAGGTATATGGTCAGTGACGGATCGAGCAATAACCCGACGACCTGCTTGGATTGTGGGTTCGAAGCTCCGGCGACGAGTGAGATCTGGGGGGCTACGACTCACATCGCTATGGGAGAGATACCGCAGTGCCCGGAGTGTGGAAGTACGACAACAACAGCCCTTAGTTCACAATAAGCGGCGGTCACGATCTGCAGGTCGATTGCCCCGCCGCCGGCCGGGCGCACCTCTCACCGGTGGATATCAGTATCATGAGTTACATTGCTGGTTCCGGCGAGGCCACGAATGAAGCTACTCCGGAACGCGCCCGGCTCTGGCTGGATCCCCCGGTCGAGATCGGTCGGTGACGACTCGACTCGTGAACGAGTACGAATAGACTCCGTGGCCACTGCGACCGCCTGTCCAGGCTGCGGTCCCTCAGCTCCCTGCACCCTGATTCACTGTCTGTGTTGTTAGAGGGAATCGAGTTCGGGATGAAACTCTGTCGGGGTGAGCGGTGAGAGTTCCTGGCCGAACTCATCGTCCAATGCCGTCAGAAACTCCTCACGATACGTCGCTCCATCGATATCCTCCGCTGACGGGATCCCGGACCCGTCGAGGAGTTCCTGCAGCGCTCGAATTGAGTGTTCTACACGAAGCCGATTCGCCAGATACTGCCAGTCGGAATGAAGTGTGGCGAGCTGTTGTGTGGCGAAATCCTCGGTTGGCAGTCGGACCAAGACGCCAGCCCCGAACGGATCCGGTAATGGGACTTCCCCTGACGCGTCGACAGTACCGACGATGAAATGGTTATCCGTGGTGACAATCGTGAGTACCTCATCATCGGTTTCGCCGTGCGGGAGCGAGTACAACATCTGCAACAGTCCCATATGCCCGTCAATAACGTGTTCTTTCGCGGTTGGATCATTCTCCAGCTCCAGATACTCCGTCCCTGATATCGTCACGTCCGGGGTTGCGTTGTCGTTCTGGATCTCCTGCAGGGCCTCGTCTGGGGCGGCCGGCAACTCCTGATTTGGGTACACCGCGAGGTCGACGAACCGGATTAAAAACGGAATAATTCCAATGTCGGCAAATATCGGGAGATAGGCCGCGACATTACTTTCAGCAGCCTCGCCGTCGGGCGGGCGGGGGACATCATAAAGCGCCTCGAAACGCACGAAATCGAGCGCCTCCGCGTATTCGGTCGCGAGGAGCTCCCGCCGCATCGGGGTTGGATCAACGAGCGGCTCTGTTTCTGGCTCGTTTCCGAATGCGTCGCGGAGTTCGGCGACACGGTTTCTCATCGAGTCCGGTAGCTCATTGAGCTCGGTTACACGCCGCGGATTCCCCTGCTTGGTATACTCGTCGAGGATCGGCAACAGGCTCAGTTGAAAGGCGCCGTTCCCCGACCGGTGAAGGTCCACCAGATCAGGCGACTTTGCATCGGCCGTTGGAAAGGCCACAGCGGCGCGGTGCGACATAGCCCCCGTTGCACAGCCAGGTATTGAATGAATTACGGTGGGCCAGCGGGTTTGCGGGGTGCTTTTCAGCGGAGTCGCCGGACTACGGGAGTGATAGCTCGCGATCGATCGGCGGCTGCGATTCCGACGAGCAACGCTCTTCAGAGCGACCTCGTCTAGTCACGTCCACTGCAGTTCCGGCGTCGGGGGTGTCGCCAGACACACTCGTGGTCGCGACTCAACTGAGCACAAACCTTGCCTATGGAGCACCAGTGGTAATTCGGCCCAAGCGGCTGATAGCGCTGTCAGTTAAATACGTCCACACTGCTGGCAGCCAGCTGTGGCTCGTTCACCCATCGAACCTGAACGTCTCCATGTTCCGCGGGTCGTGCGTTCGGATTCCGAACTCCTCATACAGTGCTGAGGAGAGTTGATCCGTTGACGACGGATCACCGTGGACGCAGAGGATTTTCTCCGGACGTGGCGACATCGTCCGCACGAAGTTCTCAAGACCTTGCCGGTCCGCATGGCCCGAAAACCCGCTAACTGACGCCACGTCGAATCGAAGGGTTAGCTGTTCGCTGTTGCTCCCGCGATCGCTGAACGGGATTTCCCGCCGCCCGCTTTGAATCCGCCGGCCAAGTGTCCCTTGGGCCTGGTAGCCTACGAAAACAAGCGTGTTCTTCGGGTCGTCACCGAGTAGCTCGAGCCACGACATGATCGGACCGCCGGTGACCATCCCCGAGGTGGAGAGAATGATACAGGGGTCGCCGCTGGCGATGGCGGCTCGCATCTCCTCGCCGCCATCGACTTGCTGGAACTGGTCGGCGAGAAACGGGTTTTGATCCTTGTGAAGAATCCGTTCTTGTAGCCCATCCCGTAGAAAATTCGGATACGCGGTGTGGATGGCGGTGGCTTCGCGAATCATCCCATCCAGATAGACTGGCATCGTCGGGAGCTTGCCTTCTCGCATCGCCTCCTCAAGCACGAGCATGAGTTCCTGTGACCGGCCAACTGCGAATGCCGGGATCACGACCTTCCCGCCCTGATCGTACGTCTCGTTAATGAGGTCGCGAAGCATCCGTTCGCTGTCCTCCTGATCCGTCTGGTAATCGTCCCGTCCGCCGTAGGTCGACTCAAAAATCAGTGTTTCAGCCCGCGGGAACTCGTTCACAGCGCCGTTGAATAGCCGCGTGTCGCTGTAGTGGATGTCGCCGGAGACCACGACGTTGTGAAAGCCGTTGCCGATGTGGAAATGGGTGACTGCACTCCCGAGAATGTGGCCGGCGTTGTGGAATGTGAGTTTGATATCCGGCGCGATATCGGTGACGTCACCATAATCAACTGTAATGGTGTGTTTGATTTCCTTGCGAATCATCGCGCTGTCGTACGGTGGGGAGCGGCCTTCTTTGGCGGCGACGTCGAGATAGTCGAGTTGGAGGAGGCCCATGAGATCCCGTGTCGGCTGGGTCGTGTACACCGGGCCATCGTACCCGTATTTGAACAACAGTGGAAGCAGTGCGCTGTGGTCGAGATGCGCGTGGGTCAGCACGACTGCATCAAGATCCGCAATGGGGTTCGCCTCTGGGATCTGTAGGTAGGGGACTTCGCCCTCTGCACCTGGCTTGTCACCGCAGTCGATGAGCACCCGCGTCTCGGGGGTGGAGAGAATGAAGCTGGCACGGCCGACCTCCCGACAACAGCCGAGGGTCGTCAGCCGGACCCAATCCGGCTCCTCACTCGTGTCGCGATGGATCTCCTCGCCAACGCGTTCGAGGAACTCCCGGCGCTCGTCGCGTTCCTGAATGATGAAGTTCCGCACATTGTCAACGGTCGTGGAAGCCATCGGTGGCGTGCGAAGCACCTCGGGGGTCCAGCCGGTTTCCTCAGTGATTTGTCGACTCGTGCTTGCCCCGCGGCCGATGACGAGCCCCGGCTTTTCGGCCTCGATTTGCACCTCCCCGGTAGCCGGATGGAAATGCAGATCGTCGATCCCGGCCGCTTCGGGGATGAGGTCAAGAATTGTCTCCTTCGCCTCGGATGGCTTTGCCTGCGCCCCCGCTGCGGGGCGCACTGTGATCCGGGACCTCGCAGTACGGGCGAGCCGTTGGACCAAGCCATCCGTAGCGGCGAATTCCCGCGGCATCTCGGTATAAATAACCAAATCCGGGCCTTCGTAGGTGAGGCGCGAGATGCTCAAACCGTCCGGGAGTTCGGTTTCCAGCTGCTCCCGGATGGCGTCGAGTGACTGCGAGGTCTGCTTGTCGCTCATCTCTCACCAGGCGCTGGTGTAGGCGCGTTGCTCTGCCTGCTCGGAGCGCGGATGGAGGGCCGCAGATGGGGGGCCTGCCGGTTGTAGCTCTTGACGGCTTTCACGATTCTGCACGAGGTGGGAGCGCTCCAGCGCAGGTCCGTCACTCGTGTGGATTGGGGGCTAGCTTGGCGGTCGCGTCGTAGGTTGACTCGTCGATGCAAGGGTATTGAAACGTATGTTCGAAGGCTGGTATAAAACAATTCCGTGGGTTCCGTATCGGATCCTTGCGGACACCGGTGGAGCGTAGAATGTGGACGTCGTGGCCGCAATTCCCGTGATTGTGTGGATCTCATGATTTCTGTGGGATGCACTCTGAAGCGTCGAACGTAGTCTCCGCGGATGTCTCAAAAGGACGCACTACCCGCTTGGCACCCTTGGTGACAAGATACGAATTAGCGGTCCTGAATGATATGTTCTCCCGGCATTTTGGGAGAAGTACGCCACTATGTGTTGGGTCGACCCCTCTCGATAGCGATCTTTCGTGGCTTAATGCCGGCACCGTGTACCACCAGCTCACCGAGACGTACGGATGCTCGTCATCTTCCGACCAGCGTGTTGTCCCTAAGGCGTGGCAAACGCCGTGTCGTTATTCGATAATGAGCGTCTGGTGACACACCGGACAGACCGAATCACCACGAAATTCCGTGAGGTCTGCGTGATCCCCAGTCCAGCTACAGACCGGGCACTGGATTGGATCGGAGTCTCCCATTACCTACACGCTGCCTTCTCACAGCGTAAAGGTATGGGGCGTCCACTCGTGCAATCATCTGCGCCCGTGCTGTCTCTGAATCAGAGACCCCTGCGAATATAGTTTCCCGAATCCCGCAGAGAACTTCTCAAGGTCGGTATGGAGGATGACCGCAATTGAGTATAAAGGTGAATTGCAAATCCAGCAGCTGGGCTTCCATTTGGAGATCTGAGCAAGAGATAATTTTACCATCTCAAGTACTTATGTTTTCATTTTTATAATAACTTACACTCACGTTGGCCAAAAATTATATTACCCTTTGAGCGACCGAATTATTGTGTGCAGGCACTGAACCGGTGTCAACACATACCCCCCCATGCATGATTACGAGGTCTGTCACCATCGAGAAAATCGATGAACTGTACCTGATGTGGAACGACCACATCAACGCCTCAGCCCTTTATCGCCGTGCGCTCCGCGAGGAAATGAAGACGCGCGGTGTTGACCCCGTTGAACTCCGTGACCTCCTCGAACGAGCCCACGAGCAAGGCTACACATTCGAAGAGATAGCTACCGACACCAACCGATATGCCGATCTCCGGTCGCTCGTCGACGAGCAGCCCCGTCGAACCTCGGCTGGGGATACCGCTGACGATTAAATCGCTATGGCACAGGATCAACCCCCCTCCGACCCTGAGCGTAACGCTGAAAAACTGCCGCCACTGCCCCGCCGAATCCTTCGAGAGGCAGTGCTCACCATCGTTATCTTGAGTTTGTTAGCTGTCCAGCCAGTCGCCGCCCAAAGTAACGCAGTCTGTAGTGCGGACAATCTCCCGAGTATGATTGAAGGGTTCTTCCAATTGACCACTGCGCTAGGGATCGTCGGGCTCGCAATCGTCTGGCAGGCGGACTCCCTCATCGAGATGTTCACGTTGAATCCGGAGCAAAAGAAGGCGATCAAACGTCACAAGCGGTCCGCGATGAAGTCCGCAGTGGTCCTTGTTGTTCTGGGCCCGCTGTACACTGTCGCTGGATCGATGATGGGGCTTCCCCTCGCAGACTGCGTCAATTTGGTCCCTTGGTAACCTTTCACTACGCTCCGTGGCACTCACGATGAATCACCGCGAGGGCTCCGTGCTCATGGCCGGTTTACTCGTAACGAGCCTTGTCACAGGGATCGTTGCAGCCGATCCGCCAGAACCAGGGACGGAGAGTAACGGACTCACCGCAAACGAGTCAGCAACTCTCTGGTCTCGCGATACTGACAACTACAGCACTCAACAGGAGTATCGCCGGCGCTCCGGGAGCCCCCGTTCGGCCGTGCATCAGGTAGCGAACGGGACCGATATTACGTTCAAACAGCCGCCCAAGACTGCCGCCACATGGACTCGCAACGATTTCGGTGATCTCACCGCCGGTGGCACAGATACTTCTATCCACCCACCGCACGCCGAGCTTGAAGACGGGGTCTTCATCCAAGATGCCCACGCAACGATTTTCGCCATCCACCCATCGACCCGCGGCCATCTGGAAGCCGGCGAAACCCCACTCTATATCGCGCCGAATGGGACGATACGTGGCTTCGTTGACTATCGCGTCCGTGTGCCTAATGGGAGCTCCACCACCACTGAGACTGTTGAATGGTCACTTACAGACCATGAGATCGAGGCCGTCCGTTTATTGGCGAACGGAGACCCTATCGCTACCCATGGCGGGGACCACACGCCTGCCCTCGACTACCAGATCGAGGAAGATCGGATTACGAATCTCACGCTGAAAGCCGAGATCAGGGTTCGGCTGAAGAAAACCACTCGCCGCCAACGGGGGAACCGCACAGAAATCGAAATCACCTACCAGACGGAGTCACGCAACGTCTCCGATTCAATCGCGGTCGAGGTTTACGACCTCTCAGTTTACTCGTACTACGCTAAGTATCCGAACGGCGACATGGGCGTCGCCATCTTTCAGTCCCGTCCGTGGCAGGGGTATACCCTCACAGAGGACACGAATGCACGGGTGCGTGGTGTCTGGCGATTCTACACGGCCCGGAATACGGACTGGGACACTCTCGTTCGCTCGAATCGGACTGGAGCGGCGACCGTTCAATCCCCCGCGCTTCCGGTTTATGTGCACGCATATCCCTCCCGCATCGGTCCGCGTGTCGAGCCGGTTCATGGGGGTCCAGAACTGATCGATATCTGGGGGACGAGCCGCCGCCCACCGGTCGAAACGCTCGGTGAGAATATCAACATCGATATCGTCACCCAGTCGTACACCACGTCGTCCGGTGTCGCCGTTCGATCCGAGACTCTCGATTGGGGAGCGCTCCAGGTTGCGGGCATCGTCCGTGGTGTGAATGCGTCCGTTGTAGCTCCGGACGCTGGCGCAGAGCGGCAGCTCCGTCGCAGCAACCTCACTGTCGACATCACTCAGCAGAATCAGTCACAAGCGACATTCAGGATTGAACTTCGCGATACCCAAACCGGGGCGCCGATCACCCTCGATGATAGTCGACATTCCCCGATCGGGGGGCCCACCCGGACCGGGTACATCACCATCGCTGACCGACGTGTCGAAACTAACACCTCGGGGGTGGCGATCGTGACCATCGACGAACCGGGCATCTACACGGCTCGGTACCATCCGGGTTCGTGGCTCGGTCATGACCCAGCGTACGTGAGTGATACCGCGACGGCCCGCTGGCACCCACTCGGGACGATCGATGGCTGGTTTGCGCTGGTGTTCGAGGTCGGCTGGCAGCTCCTGCCGTTCTTCGTGATGTTCTACGCTGGCAAGCGCCTCCTGCGAATGCTCGGCCCAGAAGACATCTTCGGAAAAAACCCATGACTCACAAAAATCCCCACCTCAGTAGACGGACTGCCCTCCGAACAGTCGCCGGCGCCGCTCTCGTGAGCGTGGCCGGATGCCTCAACAACGGCGATTCCCCTGGTGGCGGGAACTCAACACCGTCTGATGAAGAAGGAATCGTCCAGCAAGTTACTGTAGAGGGCACAGAACTCGTCGTTGAATACTCTTCAGAGGAGGGAGTCGATCAGATCAACCTCGTCCAGCCGAATGGGGAGCTGTTCGGTCAGCGAGAAACCGCTGCTGGAACAGAGCAAGTCTCCTTCGAGATCGGAACTTCCTACGAGCCTGGAGAGTATACTGTTGTGGCCCTCAGCGGTGAAAAAACGCTAGCTGAGAGTTCCTCGCTGATTCAGCCGGAAATTGGAATTCAAGAGATCGGTCTTTACCGGAATAACCCTGAGAAGCCGTGGGACCAAGTCTACGGAGATACCGAGACGGATCGACTAAAGAACGGGGAAGCGTACGTCACCGTGGAAAACACCGGAAGCGGTCCAGAAGCGGTTGTTGAGTTAATTTTCTCCGGTGATGTTCCAAACCCGGTTGAAGATCCCCGAGGTAGCGGTATGTATGAAACCGAGCAGGTGGTGATCTCGCCGGGAGAAACTACCGACCTGTTCAGTAGTTCGTTCCCGTTTGGTTCCGAATCTGAGGAGGGAATGGGGTGCTCCCCGGACGGGAACAGCGGCCAGTTCACCGTCACAGTCCGAACCCAGGTTGGCGGCGACCATGTATCGAAATCCTTCGATGTACAGTACTCCGGATCCACGGAGATGAGTGACTGCGAGGTTTCAATCACGGAGGCCTAACAATGGTGGACCTGATAGACGTCGTTCTCGAGGGATTCAAAGCCGTTGTCGATTGGTTCATCGGTCTGTTCATGGACGGGCTTCGGTCGGGGTATCAGACGCTGACCGAAGAGATGTTTGGCACTCCGACTCCCCAGACTGACGGGACCTTCATCTTCGGAGAACCAAGTAACGCCCCTTGGCCAGCAATCCAAGAAGGGCTCATCGGTGGCGAGATCATGTTGATTTCTCTGCTGCTACTTGTGATGAGTGTTCAGGGACGACACACCATCCGCATCTTCAATATCGGGAGTGCGTACGAGGCTCGGAAGACCAAGAAGACTGCCTGGGTCGGAGCCTTTCTGATTATTACTTGGTACTGGATGGGGGCGCTCGCGCTCTACCTTGTTGATGGGTTCACGATTGCTCTGATGCCGGAGCTGTCCTCGCTGGCCTCTGCTATGCTGCAGTTCATAACGGGGTCGATTACCAACCCCGGTCTTGGTCTCCTCTTTGCTCTTATCGGAGGAATTTCGATGTGGGCACTGGAGGCGCTGTTCTACATCCGGCAGATTCTCCTCTACGTCTACCTGTACGGGGTGCCCATCGCGTTCGCCGTCGCGTATGGGAACATTCCTGTCCTCTCTGAGGTCGCAATGGGATTCAGCAAACGGTTCGTCCCGTTGGCCATCCTACCCCTGCCTGCAGCGATAGTCCTCAAAGGATACGATTTACTCTACTCTGGAGGGACGTTGACGCCGGGATCAGCGTTCCTCAAGTATCTCGTTGCGGCTTCACTTCCCCTCGTTGCGCTCTATGTCACGTGGAAGACGTTCAAGTACGCAACTCCACTGACGGCGAAGGTTCTCGGTGGTGCGACGAAGGGAGCGGCCATCATCGGCGGTGTTGCCGCTGGGGCCTACATCGGTGGCGCCGGCGTCGCGACGACCGCGGCCCGGTGGGGACCGAAGGCCGCAGCCGGACACGCTGTTGCACATAAAGCTGCAGCCCGGGGCGCGAACAGCGACGAAGACAGCGGGACGCCGCCCTACCGGCGGACCGAGAACGACCCTGGAAGCTACTAACAATCCATGTCCATCGACCAAGACGCCGCCGCACGGCGCATCATGGATCAGTTCGGTGAGGAGAGTCGCATCCCCTACCTCAACATCGAGGAAGGCGACGTCGGCGTCCTCATCGCCTTCCCGATCGTCGGCCTGTTCATCGCCGGCCTCACAGGCATCGAATCACTCGCCCTGCCGTTCGTTGCGGGTGGCTTCGGGGTCGGCGTCGCGATCGTCCACGTCTCACCGGACCACTTGAATGCGTGGACGTGGACGAAGGATGTCTACCGCTACGTCAAGCGCCCCCAGATCACGTTCAGCGCCCCGGAGGCCGCCGACAGTAGCACCGACGAGACAGAGCGCAACGAGGGCGGGCTCGCGAACTACACGCCATTTACGCCCGAAGAGCGGACACAGGACCTCACGAACATCGAACGGGCATGGCCGGGGGCTGGCGCAATCCAACGCGCCGACGGCACGATGGAGGCGTTCATCGAGATCGACCCCGGTAACATGGACTTCGCGATGTCCGACGACTGGGCACAGCTCCAGGACGCCGGCGAGGAGTTCGCCAACAAGGAACTGGATTCGAAACTCAAACTCCACGCCACGACCCGCTCGTTCCCGGTCGAACAGATCACCGAGAACATCGAAGACCGCCTGAACGACGAGGACGTCAAAGAAAATCCGATC
>Ga0207771_100080_pt1 | contig 69320 bp, 67 predicted proteins | sample A23M2SouthBayCA_2_FD_187731 | JGI IMG/M metagenome (GOLD analysis project Ga0207771, IMG submission 187731) | Aerobic enrichment media microbial communities from Eden Landing Ponds, California, USA - A23 M2 (2) (SPAdes) | ecosystem: Environmental > Aquatic > Marine > Unclassified | place... | reverse complement strand
GACTTTCGTCTACGAAATGGCTACACAGATCGCGGAATCTGAAGGACTGGAACGACTGAAAGCCGAAACAGTAGCTGCTGCGATGGTGAGGGGGTTGACTGACTGGTGACCAACCGCAGAAGTACAGGGCCTGTGAAGCGTTATTTTCCTGGTGGACTGAAAGGGCGAGGGCCGGTGGCGCCGAGCGAAGCGAGGAGAGTCGCCTGAGCGGGCTCTATTCGAGCGAGCGCGGTGCGGGTGTTCGAGCGAGAATATCCCGGTCAGCGACCGCCAGCGGGCCGAGGGCTTTCAACGCATCACGTCGAGTGCGGTTGCAGTGGATTCTTCTCTCACAGCTAGCGAGCGGGCCGAGGGCTTTCATCGCGCTACGTCGAGTCCGGTGCTGTCTGTGGACACACTTTCTCTCGGAGCAACTCTCGACCGAAACACATGTTATACGATTTCAGACAATTTGTGAACGGCAGTTCGACACCCGGCCGACCGTTCACTCGACTCGCTACCGATCGGGCCGAACGCCACTGGGAGAGAGAACTGAATTCCGGCACAGACCCACCGATCAGACGATTTCTCGCGACCGTGAGCGAACAGCCCGCCGCCGTCTCTCGTACCTCGAACTCCTCCTCGCTCCCTCGTCGTGTAACGGAACTGTCGGTAAGGCTGTCATTTAATATCTGGCGAGGCTTCCCTCAGCAAACGAGCATGAACGAGACAGGTAGACCGGCTACGCGGGTCGTCGACAGTGCATCGGACACCGACTCCCGGGGGCGTTACCGATGAGCGCCGATTTCCCCGAGCACGCCCGAACCGTAATTCTCGGCGCGGGTATCGTCGGCAACAGCCTGACCTACCACCTCGCCGAGGAGGGTCGCGAGGACATCCTCCTGATCGACAAGGGGCCACTGCCCGATCCGGGGGGATCGACCGGGCACGCGTCGAACTTCCTGATGCCCGTCGAGCACTCCAAGGAGATGACCCACCTCACGCGACGGAGCATCGAGCAGTACAAAGACATGGACACGTTCGTCAACAGCGGCGGGATCGAGGTGGCCCGCACCGACGAACGCGTCGAAGAGCTCAAACGCCGCGTCCAGTCGGCCAAGGCCTGGGGCGAACCCGGCGAACTCCTCACCCCCGAAGAGGTCGAGGAGATGGTCCCCTACGTCAACACCGACATCATCAAAGCCGGCTTCTACAGCCCCGGCGCGGGGACCTGTGACCCGCTCCGGGCAGGCGAAGTGATGCGCGCTCGCGCGGACCACGCCGCCGACGGCGGATTGACGGTCTCGCCCAACACCGAGGTGCAGGACCTCCGCGTCGAGGGCGGGGAAATTCAGGCCGTCGAGACGGACAGGGGAACGGTCACTGCCGACGAGGTGGTCATCGCCGCGGGCCTGTGGAGCCCGAAACTCGCCGAGATGGCCGGCGTCGACATCCCGCTCACGCCGGCGGTCCACCAGATGGTCAGCGTCGGCCCCATCTCCTTTTTCGAGGACTACGAGGGCGAGATTTCCTTCCCCGTGGTCCGGGACATGGACACCCAGATGTACGAACGCCAGCACGGCAACGACATGGAGGTCGGGTCCTACCAGCACCGCCCAATCCTCTGGGACGTCGACGACATCCCCTCTATCGACGAGGCGCCGCTCTCGCCCACGCAGCCACCGCTGACCGACGACGCCTTCGAGCAGTCCATGGAGAACGCCCTGGAGATCGTCCCCGAGGTGCTCGACGATCCCAACGCTGGAATCCGCCACGAGATCGACGGCCTGCTCTCGGTCACACCCGACGGCGCCCCACTGCTCGGGCCGCTCCAGGACGTCGACGGGCTGTGGTCCTGCGCTGCGGTCTGGATCAAGGAAGCACCGGCCATCGGCGAGGCCGTCGCACAGTGGATGACCCGTGGCTGGTCGGACATCGACCTGCACTCCTCGAACGTCAACCGCTTCGAGGAGTGGGGCACCTCGAAGGAGTTCGTGAAAAATCGGGCCCACGAGGGCTACCAGAAGATCTACGGCATCGTCCATCCCAGCGAGCAGTGGCAGTCCTCCCGACCACTCAGAACGAGCGCCTTCTACCACCGCCAGGACGACTTAGACGCGCGATTCTTCCAGGCGGGCGGCTGGGAGCGCCCACAGTGGTTCAACTCGAACGAGGACCTCGTGCGCCGGTACAACGAGGAACTCGACGGGCTTCTCCGCGCGAACGAGTGGGACCAGCGCTGGTGGTCGCCCATCATCCTCGGCGAACACCTCCACATGCGCGACAAAGTGGCGATGGTCGGCGACATGGGCTTTGCCATCTTCGACCTCCTGGGCCCGGGCGCGACCGAGTACGCCGAGAAGATGGCCGTCGGCCGGATGGACGTCGACGTCGGCAAGTCCGTCTACACGCCGATACTGGCCGAGAACGGCGGCTTCGTCTCCGACCTCTCCATCGTCCGCATGGGCGAGGACCACTACCGCGTCATCACCGGCGGCTCGGTCCAGGGACCCGACAAGGCGCACTTCCGCTCGCACCTGCCCGAGGACGGTTCCGTCCAGCTGGTCGACCGCTCGGCCGAACTCTGTACGCTGGGCGTCTGGGGGCCCGACGCTCGCGAGGTCGTCGACCCCATCACGGAGGAGGACATGTCCCACGACGCCTTCGCGCCATACACCGCCCAGCACGTCACCATCGGCGAAGTCGACTGCTGGGCGCTGCGAATATCGTACGTCGGCGAACAGGGCTGGGAGATCTACGCCCCGATGGACCAGGCCGAGCGGCTCTGGGACACGATCTACGAGGCCGGCCAGGACCACGACATCCGCCCCGTCGGCATGGGCGTCTACGGCACCACCGGCCGGATGGAGAAGGGCTACCGCCTCTACGGCCACGAACTCGAACTGGACTACAACCCCGCCGAAGCGGGACTCACGTTCCACGGCGTCAAGGAAGCCGACTTCGTCGGGAAAGAGGCCTACGCCGAGTCCATCGAGGAGGAGAACACGGCGACGCTGTGTACGCTCTCGGTCGACGACCACCACTCCGAGGACGGCGAACGCCGGTTCATGCTCGGTAACGAGCCGATCCTCGACGAAGATGGGGAGGTGCTCGTCGACGAGGAAGGTCGCGAATCCTACGTCACGAGCGCCGGTACCGGGCCGACCGTCGGCAAACACCTCCTGATGGCCTACCTGCCCCAGGCGTACGCCGAGGAAGGCGAGCAACTGCAGGTCGAGTACATGGGCGAACACTACCCCGTGACGGTCGAGGTGGCGGGTTCGCGGCCACTCTTCGACCCGAGCAACGACCGGATCCGGAGTTAATCATGGACGTACTCGCCTGTATCAAGCGCGTGCCCGACACCGGGGCGAAGATCGTCCTGACCGACGACGAACAGGACATCGACGCGGGCAACCTCGGGTTCACGATGAGCCCCCACGAGGAGTGTGCTATCGAGGAAGCCATCCAGCAGGTCGAGGAACACGGCGGCTCCTCGACGGTGCTCACGCTCGGCCCCGAGGAGGCCACCGAACAGTTGCGGACCGGTCTGGCGATGCAGGTCGACGAGGCGACGCTCCTCCAGACCGACGGCGAGGAGTGGAGTCCGCGAGCGACCGCGAACGCCATCGCGGACGCCGTCAGGGGCGAAAACGGCGAAATCGACCACGACCTCTTGCTCTTTGGCAACGAGTCGGCCGACACAGCCAACTACCAGGTCGGCGTCCGCGTCGCCCGCGAACTCGGCCTGCCCTGTGTCACGGGGATCAAGACCCTCGCCGTCGAGGACGGCACCGCCATCGCCAAGCGAGAAATCTCGGGCGGCGAGGAGGTCTACGAAGTGGACTTGCCGGCCGTGATCACGGTCAAAGAGGGGATCAACGAGCCACGCTACGCGTCGATGCGAGCAAAGATGCAAGCGCGCCGCCAGGAAGTGCCCGCACGGACGCCCGAACACCGGGAGGGGCCCGGTGCCTTCGAGAAGATCAGACTCGAAGCGCCCGAGGAAGACGACTCCGAGGCGGAGATCCTCGGGGACGGCCCCGACGCAGTCCCGAACATCATCCGCGTGCTCCGGGACGAAGTGGAGGTGATCTGAGATGGTGCTCGCACTCGTCGAGCAGGACCAGGGCGAACCGAAAGAGACGTCGCTGGAAGCACTTTCCTTCGCCCGGGAGATCGCGGCCGACACGGAGACGGACCTGTCGGCGGTCGTCTTCGGCGAGGAGGCGCCCGGGACCGCGGAGACGCTCGGCGACCACGGCGTCAGCACGGTCCACCACGTCACGCACGACCGACTGGCGGGGTACGCGCCCCAGGCGTGGGGCGAGAGCGTCGCGCAACTCGTCGAGGCCACGGACCCGGTCGCGGTCGTCGCACCGGGCAGCGACCGCGGCCACGAAGTGCTCAGTCACGCCGGCGCGACGCTGGACCTGCCGATCGCGGCCAACTGCACGACCGCCGAGGTCCAGGGCGCGACGGTCGACGAACAGGCGGCGGCGGTCGCCGACGGCGGCACCGCGAGCGGTGACGAGGGCGGGCCGTCGGGCGCCGGTGCCGAGTGGTACGTGACGCGTCACCGCTGGGGCGGGAGCCTGGTCGAACACGCCCGCCTCGACGCCGAGGTGAAACTCGTCACCGCCGCCGAACACGAACACCCGATCGAACCGGCCGCCGAGGCTGCGACGGCCGACGTCGAGTCTTTCGAACCGACGCTGGACGACTCGCAGTTTCGCGTGCAGGTCACGCGGGTCGAGGAGTCGGACGTCGAGGGTGTCCCGCTGGGGGAGGCCAGGGTCGTCGTCAGCGGCGGGCGCGGCGTCGGCGGCCCCGAGGACTTCGACCAGCTCGAAGAACTCGCGGACCTCCTGGGTGGCGCGCTCGGTGCCTCGCGGGCGGCAGTCAACGAGGGCTGGCGCCCTCACGACGACCAGATCGGCCTCACGGGTGCGAAGATCAGCCCCGACATCTACATCCCGTGTGGGATCAGCGGGGCCGTCCAGCACATGGTCGGATGCAAGGGGGCGGCGAACATCCTCGCGATCAACACCGACCCCGAGGCGGCGATCATGCAGAAGGCCGACTACGCCGTCGTCGGCGACCTCCACGAGGTCGTGCCGGCGCTCAACGAGGCGCTCCGGAACGAACGATGAGCGACCGCGGGTCCGGACGGCCCGCCCCCGGCCGGTATCACCGGCTTTCCGCACGAACGATGGCGATGATTTATGCGACTCCCGGCGGTGGATCAGGGGAAGAGAATGGACGACAGTAGCCTCGCGGACCGACAGAGAGTGGTGCGGGTTCCGGCCGACCGACCGGACCTCGCCGAGGCCGCCGAGGGGGAGGTCGACGGTGGGGGCGCCGACGGCAGTGACGCCGGCGGTAGGAGCACCCACGGCGGTGACGCCGACCTCACGGTCGCCCGCGTCGGCCCGGTCGGACTCGACGGGCTCGACCCGCTGGTGACCGCGACCAGAGGAGGCGAGACGGCCGTCTACGCGAACGCAGGGCCGGACCTCGTCAGCGAGATCGTGACAGACCTCGCTGAGGGGACTGTCGGTGTGGTCGGCGAACCACTGGCGGTTGCCGGTCACGCGCTCGGTCCGGCGACGTTCCCCCCGGCACCCGGGACCCCACTCGACGTCGGAAACAGGCACCTCCTCGGCGGCGCGGGCTGGCACCGACCGGCGGACCCCGAAGACCACGCCGCTGCGGGCGGGTTCGTCGACGCCGGCCTCGAAGCCGTGGTCACCGCGGCCGACGGACTCCGGGGTCGTGGCTGGGGTGACTGGTGTCACGACGTGGACCTGGCGCCGACACTGGACCGGGCCCGCGAGGCATTCGGGGAGGCAGCGGTGGTCGTCAACGCCCACGGGACCGCGGCGGACCCGGGGGCTCGTTCCGGGGCCGACGAGGGGTCGCGTCGTCCCGGGACCGACGAGGGGTCGCGTCGCTCCGGGACCGACGCGTTCCTCCTCGAGAGCGTGCCCTTCGCCGTCCTGGAGGGCGCCGACCTGCTCGCGACGGCCGTCGACGCAGACCGCGTCGTCGTCTACGTCTCGGAGGCCGACGAGACGGCCGTCGAGCGGGCCCGAGCCGCGGCCGAGAACTACCCCGATCCAGTGACGCCGTTCGAGGTCGTGACGGGGCCGGCGGTCCACCGGGCGACCGAGCCGACGATGGCGCTCGAAGCGATCGAAGGGAATCACCGCCTCGAAGCCCGCCTCCGGCGACCCGGCGAGTTACCGACGCTGAACGGGACGCCAGCGCTCGTCCACACCGCCCGGACCGTCGCGCACCTCGCCGACCGGGTCCAGGCAGCCGATGGAGACGGCCCCGGCCACCCGGGCACGCGCCTCGTCACCGTCACGAGGGACGTCGAGGCGCCGGCGACCGTCGAACTGTCCGAGACGGCGACGCTCGACGCGGCCCTCGACGCCGTCTCGCTCGCGGGCGAGTTCAAGGCTGCCGCCGTCGGCGGACAGTTCGGCGGACTGACCGACGCGCTCGACGTCGACGCCGACCCCGACGCGCTGGGCGAAGCGGGCCTGGGGACCGAGGGGGTCGTGGAGATCATCGGTGAGGGCCGCTGTCTCGTCGAGTTCGTCGGGCGGCGCGCACAGCGGGCGGCCGACACCAACTGCGGGCGCTGTGTCCCCTGTCGGGAGGGCACCACCCAGCTGACCGAACTCCTGCGCGATATCTACGACGGCGACTACGACGAGGACGGCATCGCCGAACTGCTCCGGGTAATGAACGGGTCGAGCGTCTGTGCGTTCGGCGTCGAGGCCGCCCGGCCGACGAGAACGGCGATGACCACCTTCGGTGGGGAGTTCGAGGCCCACGCCGAGGGACGCTGTCCGGCGGGGGCCTGCTTCGAGGCGCCAGAGGTGACACAATGAGTTCCGACCACCAGGCGGGCGAGGTCCCGCCACTGACCGAGGACATCGCACCGGGAACCGCCACCGACCCGCCCGTCGGGAGCGACGACGCGGCGACCGTCACCGTCGACGGCACCGCGGTCGATCTCCCCGCGGGATCGACGCTGCTCGACGCCGTCGAAGCGGTCGAGAGCGGGGGCGACGCGAGCGGCGGCGGTGTGGACGGCGGAACGGCGGAGACGGTGCCCGCCCTCTGTCACTACGGCCGCGAGGACATCGGCCCGCGTAGCACCTGCCGGACCTGCATGGTCGAGACCGACTCGTCGGGGCTGGTGCCCGCGTGCAGCCACCCCGCCGAGGACGGTGCTGTCGTCCGGACGGACGCCGAGGCGGCTATCGAGGCTCGCGACGTGAACCTCGACCTGGTCCTCTCGAATCACAACCTCCGCTGTACGACCTGCGGGAAGAACGGCCGCTGCGATCTGCAAGACGCGGCCATCGAAAACGACGTCGAGGAGCCCAGATACGGCGTGCTCGACGACCGCGACGCCTACGAACCGATCGACGACTCCTCGTCGTTCATCCAGATCGACCGCAACAAGTGCATCCTCTGTAATCGCTGTGTGGAGGCCTGCAACGACGTTCAGGTCGAGGGCGTCCTCCGCATGGAAGGGTCAGGTGCCGACACCCGCATCGGCTTCCAGAACGGCGCCGCGACGATGGAGGACTCGACCTGTGTCTCCTGTGGCCACTGCGCGACGGTCTGTCCCACCGGCTCGCTCGTCGAGAAGGGCATCGAGGACGCCACGACCATCCAGATCCCCGGCTTCACCCAGAAAAACAGCGTCGGGAAGACCTACGAGCGCGACGGCGACCCGAAGGGGCCGATGACGCCAAAGAAAGCCGCCGAGCGGACCGAACGCGCCGCCTCTGGTGAGACCGAGCGAGAACGTGAGACGGCGAAAGAGACCGCGAGCGACGAACGGAGGGACTGGCCATGACGGACGGTAGGGGCGGCAAGGACGCGAATCCGGACGCGAATCCGGAGGAAAAACAGGGCGTCGCCGGTTACATGCAGCGGGCCAAACAGCAGGCCCTGCAGAACGTCGAACACGCCATCGAGGGGACGACCGCCGAGACCCTGCCAGAGGGGAAACTCTTCGAGATCGCGACGGCGATCGGCGACCGCCGCCTCGAAGAGTTGAACGTCGCGGACACCACCTGTGGCTACTGTGCGGTGGGCTGTCGGTTCGACCTCTACTCCGACGGCGAGGAGATCCTGGCCGCGCGACCGACCGCCGAGGAGGACGCACCGGTCAACGGCATCTCGACGTGCGTGAAGGGAAAGTTCGGCTACGACTTCATCAACTCCGACGACCGCCTCACGTCACCCCTGGTCCGCGACGAGGACGGCCAGTTCCGGACGGCGACGTGGGACGAAGCCCTCGAACGGGTCGCGGAGGGGTTGGGCGACATCCGCGACGAACACGGCGGCGAGGCGCTCTCGGTGATCGCCTCCTCGAAGGCGACCAACGAGGAGAACTACCTGATGGGCAAGTTCGCCCGACAAGTACTAGAGACCAACAGCGTCGACAACTGCAACAGGCTGTGTCACTCCTCGACCGTGGCCGGACTCGCCAAGACCTACGGCTACGGCGCGGCCTCGATCAGCACCGACGACCTCGAGACCGCCGACTGCATCCTCCTGACGGGGTCGAACACGACCGAGGCCCACCCGGTGCTCGCGACGCGGATCAAACAGAACGTCCGCGACGGGGCCGACCTCCTGGTGTTCGACCCCCGAGAGGTCCAGATCGCCGAGTACGCTACCCAGTACTCCCGCGTCCAGCCCGGCTACGACGCCGTCTGGATCAACGGCATCACCCGGTACATCATCGAGAACGACCTCTACGACGAGGAGTTCGTCGACGAGCGCACGACGGGCTTCGAGGACGTCAGAGAGGCCGTCCAGGAGTTCGGCCCCGAGCGCGTCGAGGAAGTGACCGGCGTCACGCCCGAGGAGATCGAGTCGGCGGCCGAGACCATCGCCGACGCCGACGCCTGCGTCTTCGGCTGGACGCTCGGCCTCACCGAGCACTCCCACGGCACCGAGAACGTCATCGCGATGGCCAACCTCGCCGCCATCACCGGGAATCTCGGCCGGCCCGGCACGGGCGTCTCGCCGTTTCGCGGCCAGAACAACGTCCAGGGCGGCGGCGGCGACATGGGCCCGCTCCCCGACAATTTTCCAGGGTATCAGGATATCGCCGACGACGAGATCCGGGCGAAGTTCGAGGACGCCTGGGACTGTGACATCTCGCCCGAGTACGGCTACTACACGACCCAGATGTTCCTCGAAGCCGACAAGGGAAATCTCAGGGGGATGTACATCATCGGCGAGAACTCGGCGCTCTCCGAGCCGGGGGTCAATCACGCCGAGAAGGTCCTCTCGGAACTGGACTTCCTCGTCGTCCAGGATCTCTTCGTCACCGAGACGGCCAGATACGCCGACGTTGTCCTGCCCGCGTCGTCGTTCGTCGAGAAGACCGGCACGTTCACCAACACCGATAGAACTGTGCAGATGGTCAAAGAGGTCATGCCCCCGAAGGGCGACTCGCGCCCCGACTGGGAGATCTTGCAAGATCTGGCGAATCGGATGGGCCGGGACTGGGACTACGACGACACCGCCGAGATCATGCACGAGGTCAACTCGCTGACGCCGCTGTACGGTGGTATCAGCCAGGAACGCGTCGACGCGGAGGGTGGCGTCCAGTGGCCGTGCCCCGACGACGACCACCCCGGCACGACGCGCCTCTACACCGACGAGTTCAACACCGACGACGGCAAGGCCCACCTCCAGGGCATCGGCTACAGCGAACCCGCCGAGACGCCCGACGAGGACTACCCCTTTACCCTGACGACGGGGCGGGTCCTCTATCAGTACCACACGGGGACGATGACCCATCGAGAGGAGGGCATCATGCAGTACACGCCCAGTGACTTCGTGGAGATCCACCCCCAGACCGCCACCAACTACGGCATCGAACACGGCGACATGGTCGAGGTGACCTCCAGACGGGGGCAGATAACCGTCCCGGCACAGGTCACCGACCGCGTGGGTCGGGAGACCGTTTTCGCACCCATCCACTTCGCCGAGAGCGCCGTGAATCGGCTCACGGACGAGGAACATCTCGACCCGAGCGCGGCGACGCCCGAGTACAAGGTCTCTGCCGTCCGGATCGCGCCTGTGGAGGGTGAATCGGAACCAGTGACGATAGAGGAGTCGGAGAGCGGGGGCGACGGCGAGACCACCACGGGGGACGACTGAGATGGCCGAACCGACCGACTCCTATCCGGAGGACGCGACGCTCGGCGCGCGCTCGAAGACGAACGGCACGGGGAGCGAACGCGCCGACGGCGAAGGGGCGGGCGAAAAACGGCTCCGCGAGGTGCTCGACGTCCACGGTGACGACCTGGCGGCGGCGCTGGACCGTACCGACGAAGCGGCGGACCTCGTCGAGACGGCGATCATCATCCTCGCGAGCGCCGACGACGACGAGATCGACCACCTCACCGACTCTATCGGCAACCTCGTCGAGGCGGCCGACGGGCTCTCGACCGAGGAGGCCGCGGCGCTCGCCACGAGCGTCGGCGAGAACGGCGAGGACCTGGCGGCGACGGTCGACACGCTCCTCGAATTCCAGCAGGAGGGGCGACTCGACGACTTCGCCACCATCGCCGGGGCGTTCTCCGAATCGCTCTCGCCCGAAGAGGTCGAAGAGCTTGCGACGATGCTCGAAGAAAATGGCGCTGAGACCGTCGAGGCGCTGGACGTCGTCCTCGACCTCCACCGCGAAGGCCAACTCGACGACCTCGTCGACCTCGCGAAGGTCGTCTCTACCCTCGAAATCGACGCCGACACGGCTGCCGGGCTGAACACCGTCCTCGGCGCCGTGGGCGAGGCCCAGCGCGACTCTGAACCGGTCGGCCTGCTGGGGTTCGTCTCGGGGATGCGCTCGCGGGACGCCCGCGCCGGGCTGGGGTATCTGCTCGCGCTCCTAAAAGCCCAGGGACGGCGCGTCCGGGAGCGATGACGGACGGGGGCGGAAACGGCAGTGAGTCAGGAACTGTCTGTCCGTTCTGTGCCGTCGGCTGTCGCCTGGACCGCGAGGGTGAAGGAGAAAGCGGCCGCGTGGTCGGTCGAAACGGGCCGGCGAATCCCGAGGGGCGCCTCTGCGAGCAGGGGCTCCACGCGTTCGACCCGCTGGACGACCAGCAGCGACTGACGCGGCCGCTCGTCCGTCGTGACGGCGACCTCGAACCAGTCTCGTGGGAGACGGCCCTCGACCGCGCCGTCGGAGGCTTCGAGCGAGTCCTCGACGACAGTGGTCCGGACGCGCTCGCCTTCCTCGGGGCGCCGCGCTGTCCGACCGAGACGAACTACCTGCTCCAGAAACTCGCCCGCACGCTCGGGACGAACAACGTCGACAACCGGGCGCGGCTCTGTCACGCCGAGGCGGCCCGCGTCCTCGAAGCCCGACTCGGCTGGGCGGCCTCGACGAACAGTCTCGACGACCTGCGGGGGGCCGACCTCTTCCTCGTCGTCGGCGCGAACCCGGCGGCCCGCCAGCCCGTCGCCTTCGATACGGCCGTGCGGCCGGCGGTCAACGGCGGCGCGACGCTGGTCCACGTCGACCCTCACGAAAACGAGACGACACGACTGGCCGACTATCACCTCGCGCCCCGGCCGGGGACCGACGCGCTCCTCGTCTCGCTGATCACGGCGCTCGTCGTCGAATCGGGCGGCGTCGACGAGCAGTTCGTCGCGGAGCGGACCACCGACTTCGAGGCGTTCCAGGACTCGCTCGGCGACCGCGACTTGTTGACGGACGCCGCTGTTGCCGACGTGGACCCCGAGACGGTCGAAGCGGTCGCGACAGCTCTCACCGACGCCGACCGCGTGGTCGTGATGACGGGCACCGGTGGCGACGACGCGGTGACCGCCGACGCGCTCGTCAACCTGTCACTGGCGACCGGGAATCTCGGGCGACCGGGCACCGGCTTCACGATACTTCGGGGGCTCGCGAACGAACAGGGTGCGGTCGACGCCGGCTGTGTTCCCGACAGGCTGCCGGGCCACCGACCAGTGACCGACAAGTCGGCCCACCAGCGAGTCGCCGACGAGTGGGGCCGCCCGGTCCCCGAAACGCCCGGGCAGACCGAACACGACCTCGTGGCTGGCTTCGGTGGCGGAGTCGAGGCGGCGCTGGTGGTGGGCGAGAATCCCGCTATCTCGCGGCGCGACGCCGACGAACTCGCGGACTCGCTCGCTGCGCTGGACACGCTCGTCGTCCACGAACTTGCGCCGAGCGAGACGACTGCCCACGCCGATGTGGTGTTCCCGGCCGCTGCGGGCGTCGAACGGGCCGGGACAGTTACCAATCTCGACCGGCAGGTCCAGCGCCTCCGCCCGCTCGCGACACCACCCGGTGACGCCCGAACCGACTTCGATATCCTGTGTGGCCTGGGCAAGCGACTCGTCGGCGACGGTTTCGACTTCGACGGCCCCGACGAGGCGTTCGCCGAACTCGCGCGGGTAGCACCGCCGTACGAAGGTCTGTCCTACGACGCGCTCGCCGAGCGGAGTCGTCGATGGCCCGCGTTCGCCGGAAACAGCCACGCGGGCGACGGTCACGCAGACGACGCCGACGACCCCTTCCTCTACGCGGACGGCTTCGACACCTCGAACGGGCGAGCGGCGTTCGTCACGGTCGACCTGCCGGATCTATCCGAGAGCGGCGACAGCGGCGACGTCGACGGCGGACTGCGACTGGTTGTCGGGGACCGCGCCGGCGCGTTCGGCACAGAGGACGAGACAGCCGACCGCTCGCTCACCGTCCACCCCGCCGATGCGCAAGTCCGTGACGTCGCAGACGGCGACCGCGTTCTCGTCGCCAGCGGTGACGCGACGGTCGAGACGACTGCCACGGTGAGCGACGCGGTCCGTCGTGGCGTCGTCCACCTCCACGCGAGCGTCGCAGACCCGCTTGTTCGGTCCGGAACACGGGATCGGACCGTCCGGGTCGACCCCGTCGAGACACCGGATTGATAGACAGACGACGACTGCGACGGGGCCGGTCAGTTCTCGGTTCGCTCCCGGCGAGAGAGCGCAGTCAGCGTCGCCGGGTCGAGCGGTTCGGCCGTTCGGCGGTACTCGTCGTAGAGCGACTCGGCCCAGGAGCGGACTGCAGGGTTTCTGCTCTCCATGAGGCCGTAGACTTCGAACTCGTGTTCGTCCCGTTCGCCCAGCCAGAGTAACACCGTCTCGTCTGCCACGTGCATGTCCACGGGAACCCGACTGTGGGAGAGGTACTTGACGCCGGCCCGGGCGAAGTCTCGCCAGGGTGGTATTCGCTCGGGTTGTGCGTGCAGTTCTGCCAGAAAACTCGCCTCGATCACGCCCTCGACGTCGAGACGGTCCACGACGAATTCGTCCCGGATCACCTCGGCGTACCGGGGAATCGCGGTCGCAGTGAGCCCGCGGTAGCGGTCCGCCTCCCGTATCACCGCGAGGCCACGGTCGAACGGTTCGGCCGGATTTCCGGCGGTCGCCGTGGTAATATCGGCGTCTCTGAGGTCCCGAACGTCGATATCGCGGGCGACAGGCGGCAACCAGTCGACGGCCTCGCCCAGGTTCGCGAGCCCTTGCATCGTCTCCAGCAGCGGGACGAACCGCCCGAGTATCGCCTCGGCGGCCGGCGTCGTCTGGTACCCCGATCCCGTTCGCCTGATCCAGCCACGGTTTTCGAGTTCGTTCAGCACTCGCGCGAGCGTCGTCCGCGATGCCGACAGGTCCTCTCGCAGTTGCCCCCGCGTCTGCTCTCGATCTGCGACCGTCCGAAGCACCGCCACCCGGGTCTCGGACCGTGCGAGGAAGGCGATCCCGTCGAGGGGCGATTCCATGCTACTAGTTAACGCACTCTGGCGTATAATCGTTCCGTGGATCCACAGTTTCGGCTTGCTCGGACGCTCGTTTTCTCCGGCGCTCTCGCGGTCCGCGTGTCGGTCCGTCCGGTCACCGGACTCGCGTCGAGACGTCACCCGGACTCGGCCCGTCGGCACCAAGACAGTGTGGGATATTCTCACGGTTCGGGCGTCTCCCGGTGAGTAGCATAATCGGCGTCTCGGACCGAGGTACGAGTGAAACAGGAGACGTGTGTCACCCATGACCGAACTACACGACGAACGGATGACAGCCGAACTCCAGGGGGATTTCGTTGTCTTCCGCATCGGGATGCGGATCAATGCACTCTGGAAGGTCCACCGGTGGCTGCCGGTGTTCCGTGCGATGCCGAAGATGCTCGCCGAACTCGAGGCGGACCCAGAGAGCGGACTGCTGGCCGCCGACACGAAACTGGGTATCCGGAACCACGAGGTCGTCCAGTACTGGCGGTCCTTCGAGGACCTCCGCTCGTACGCGCTCGATCCCGAGGCGGAACACGCCCCAGCGATGCGCTGGGCGAACGAACTGATGCGCGAGAGCGACGCGGTGGGCATCTGGCACGAGACCTACCTGGTCGAGGCCGGCGCCTACGAGACGGTTTACGACACTGTCCCGCCGACCGGGCTGGCCAGGGCCGGGGAACTCCTGCCCGCGAAGGGAAGCCGACAGACTGCTGCCGGGCGACTCGGCAGGACCGACGGTGACGACCGTCCCGACCGGGATCACAGCGCTGTAAACGGATCCGTTCGACCGGAGTAGTGATCCGTGGACACGTCGCTCCTGACTCCGCCGGGACGACTCGTTCTCCGGGCTCCGGTCGTACGTCGGGTCGCCACCCGGTGGTCGTCCGGCGCTACGCGGTGTCTGGTCGACGGTCAGAACAATCGCCAGAGGAGCGACCGAAGTCGGTACGCGATCGTCCCGTTCCGGTAGCCGCGCCAGCCGGACATGCCGCCGGCCAGCGTCGCAGCGTCGTACCCCTCCTCGTCCAGGACGCTCGTCGCGCGCTTGGCGACGATACCCATCTTGCAGACCACGACCACGTCCCGGTCGGACGGAACTTCGTCGAGTCGGTCCCGGAGGGAGGTCTCGTCACCACTGCGCAGGTCGTCGTAGACCGGGAGGTTGTGACTGCCGTCGATGGCGCCGTCGCCGTAGTCCGACGCCGGCCGGATGTCGAGCACGAACGGCCGGTCGCCCGTCGAGAACCGCTCGTCGAGTTCCGACGGTAGCATCAGTGTCATTGCCGGTTGTATTGCACTGGGGGCACAAATCCTCGGCGATGCCGACTGCTGCCGGGAACGCCGCCACGCACTGAACGAAGGCGGTGAATCGACGTCGATAGTGGACGTTCCTGGTTCCTTCGTCTCCCGTCCGCACCCTTATTTCGAATTATCCATAATTCAGAATTGCGATGGGGAAGTCCCCCACCTCGTCGGACCGGGCTCCGCTCCAGCAACTCCGAACAGTCGCCGACCTGCTGGAGACGCCGGCGCTCGCTCGCCTCTACGCGTACGTCCTACGTGACGGCCCGGTGACCGTCGCCGACGCCGTCGAAACCCTCGACATTCCACAGGGTACCGCCTACGACTACGTCCGGAAACTCGAAGCTGCCGGTCTAGTTACAGAAGCCAGCGACGGCCGACCGTCCGAATACGATGCCGATCCGATCTCACTCACGCTCTCGACGGACGGCGAGACGAGGACAGTCACGCCAGCGCTCGTCGCCGCCGTCGCGCGTCGCGAGGAGGACGGCGACATCGACGTCTACATCGACCGACACGGGCTCGACGGACTCGCAGTCGCGCTCGATTACGCGTTCGAGTACGTCGACGGGACGGTCAACCACCGTATAGCGGCCCGCGAACTCGACCTCTCACCGCTCGAAGCGGAGGTCATCCTCCAGGCTCTCGAACCGGTCGCCGCCGAGTACGCCACGTCCGAATGACTGCCACGTATCTCGCCGATACCGGGGTTTTCGTCCGGTGCGGTGGGCCGGACAACGAGAAATTTCAGCGGCTCCGGTGAGTGTTCTTAGCCCTCCACCGCGCCGATAGCCCGAAGCCGCCCGTCCGAGGCACCGACGAACGCGTAGCCGCTCGCGACCGCTGGTGACGAGTTCACGTACGGCGGGTCCTCGCGGTCGCTCTCGAAGGAGACGCGCCAGGCCGAGTCGCCGTCGGTCGTGACCGCCGAGAGCCCGTCGCGACAGCCCACGTAGATCGTCCCGTCCACCACGGCGGGCGAGGAGCGCGTGTCGGTCTTGATCTCGGCCGTCCACTGCTCGTCGCCCGATTCCGTGTCGATGGCATAGACCTGCCCGCGCGTCACGCCGTGACAGGTCGATTCGCCGCCGCCCACGCCCATGCAGACCCGCGACGACGAGGCGGCGACGTACACCGTCCCGTCGACGACGGCGGGTGACGTCCGGAGACTCACGTCCTCGATGCCAGCAGTCCACAGCGTCTCGCCGCTGGCCGCGTCGAGCGCCTGGAGCTGTGCGGGCGGGCCGGAATCCGACTCGGAAGGCCCACCGTAGTAGACACGGCCGTCGGCGACGGCTGGTGAGGAGTCGACGTGGGTCGGGATATCGCGCGTCCAGACTTCTTCCCCACTTTCCGCATCGAGGGCGTACAGGCTCGTCTCGCCACCGAAGTAGACCGTTCCGTCGGCGACGGCCGGCGAGGAGTCGATATTCTCGCGTTCGCCGAACTCGCGATAATCCCACAGAGTATCGCCCGTTTCGGCGTCTAGCGCGAGAAACGCACACGCTTCGAACTGCTCCTCGTCGTCGGGACCGCTGACTGCCAGCGGGCCGTCGCCGTTCGTCCCGACGTACACCGTGCCGTCGACGACGGCTGGCGAGGAAGCGCCGAACCGGTGGCCGATCTCCTGACTCCAGCGCTGTTCCCCCGAGGCGGCGTCGATGGCGTAGAACTGCTTGCCCCAGGTGCCGACGTAGAGCGTCTCGTCGACGAGCGCAAGTGCGGAGGTCGCGTACCCGGCCGGTTCGAACTCCCAGACCTGTTCGCCCGACTCGACATCGATGGCGTGGATCAGTCCCGGGTCACCGCTGCCGGGCGCGTAGACGGTGCCGTCGCCGACGACCGGAGACGTGTTCATCGTCGGCGTCCCGGCGTCGTAGCGCCACGCGATCTCGGCGTCCCCGGAGCCTGGTCCGGATACGTCCGTCGAGTGGCCGGTGTTGCGGGGGCCGGCACCGAACTGCGGCCAGGAGTCGGACTGGTTATCTGGGGGAGGCGTCTCGGTCGGGGTCAGGGAGCGTGTCGGACTCGGTGTCGGTGAATTGCCGTCGATGGGCGGCTGCTCCGTCTCTAGTGGCTCCTCTTCACCGATACAGCCCGCGAGTGCTACCGTGGTCAGTCCAGCGGCCGTTCCGAGAAAATCGCGGCGGGTGGGTCTGCGAGCGGGGGACATCGGACGAACGGACGGTGAACGCGTTCCCACTAATACGCTTTCGAGGATCAAACGCTCGCTACAGCCACGACGACGAGTTACTCGCCGGCGGCGTTCAGTGCGCTGTTCAGCTCGAAGAGTTCCTGGACGACGTCACTCCTCGCAACCCGATAACGGCGTGGGGACGTGTTCGGGACCTCTTCGACGACCTCGGTCTCCAGCAGGAGGTCGATGTAGTTGCTCACTGTCTGCCGGGTGACGCCGGCGTGGTCGGCGAATTCAGTCTTGTTGAACTCCCGACCCGGCGGAAGGGTGAGGACTGCGTCGAGGAGAATTGGCACGCTCTCGTGCTGAAAGAGGTGCAGGACGCCGCTGGGATTCTCCAGACGGGCTTCCTTGGTGTCTTTCTCCGCTGCCGGGTGCTCCGGCGTTGACTCGCTCATACGCTTTATAGACCCGCTTGTGTACATAATCGTTTCCCCAGGCGTAAACGCTCGTTAACACACACTTATCAGAGAGGGTGTGGACGGAGGAATATGCGCAAGCCGTCGGTGAAATGTGCTCTCCTCGCGGCGATGATAGCGGAGCACCGCTGGGGTTCGCCGATCGAGGAGACGAATCTGCTCTCTATCTCCGCCATCGAGACGAGCGACTACCACACTGCGAGCGAGGTGTTCGACGAACTCCGCAGCGAATCCTACATCACGTCGAAAGGGAACCGTGGTATCGAACTCGACAACAGTGCATTCGGTGCGCTCGCAGACGTTCTGTATCACGAGTGCGGATGGGAAACGTTCGAGATCAAAAGTCGACTGAAACACTACGAAGGCTGGAATCGACACGACTGGGCCTGAGCGGTTCGGGGACAGGTATCGTCGCGGCTGTGGCGGTATCAGAAGATCTACGTAAAATCCCGTATCGAAGCGTTAGCGGTCTATTTTGTCCTCGACAACTCCCTCGACCTGCTTCAAAGTCACGTAGACAGCGAGGAACAGAGCGAGGGCCACAACAGGTAGTCCAAGTGCGCCCCACGTGATGCTAGATACCGCGACGAGATAGAGTGCTATCAACTGGGCGAACAGGTACACAGACCTTCGGGGGACACCAGTGATCCCGAAATACTCCTCTATCGAAGTCACACTCAGACAACAATACGTAGGATTATATGCTCTGTGGAATGGGTGGTATCCCCACACGGCATACATATCACAAAAACTGGGAATAAGTGGCGTCCACAAGACGGATAGGACGAGTCAGCCACCGATAGCTGAGCCCTCCTTCACTGCGCAACTCGCTGCTCGACGCCGCCGGTCGCCTCGACGAGCAATTCGGCGACGTCGACGATCTCCAGTTCGTCCTCGTACCCGCCGGTCTTCCGGCCGTCCTCGTACATGGTCATGCACATCGGGCAGGCGACGACGAACTTCTCGACGGCGTCCCCGGCGCTCGTATCCTCCAGCGCCTCGCGCAGGCGTTCCTCGCTGGGTTTGGGTTCCTCGTCGAACTCCATCCAGAGACCACCACCGCCCCCACCACAGCAGAAGGAATCCTTCCGGTTGCGCGGCATCTCGACCAGTTCACAGCCCGTCGCACGGACCAGTTCCCGGGGAGCCTCGTACTCGTCGTTGTACCGCCCGAGGTGACACGGGTCGTGGTAGGTCACAGTATAGTCGAGTTCGTTCCCTGAGAGGCCCAGCCGGCCGTCCTCGACGAGTTCCTCGACGACCTGCGTCCAGTGAAAGACCGGCGCGCCCTCCCAGTCCTCGACGTCGAAGCCCATCATCGGGTCGTCGGCGTACTCGGCGAAGTCGACCTCGGGGTACTCGTTCTGGAAGGTGTTGAACGAGTGTGGGTCGGTACAGACGATTTTCTCGAAGTCACAATCCTCGAAGGACTCGACGTGGTGGCCGGCTTGCTCGATGAAGAGGAACTCCTCGCCGACCCGTCGGATGTCGTTGCCGTCGTACTGCTCGTCCTCGTAGAGGATACCGTACTCGACGTCAGCCCGCTCGAACAGCGTCGCCAGCGACCGGGCGACCTTCTTGTTGCGGTCGTCGTAACTCGGGTAGTCACCGACGTACCAGAGATACTCGACCGACTCCTCGCGGGCGTCGTCGAGTTCGAAATCGAGGGGGTCGGCCCAGTCGGCGCGGTTGCGCTGTGGGTCGCCGAAGGTGTTGCCGTGTTGCATCACGTTCTGGAAGGTGTCCTGGATGTTCGGGTCGACGTCACCCTGGTCGACGAGCTGGCGGTTCATCTTCGTGAACGAGGAGAGGTGTTCGATCTCGACTGGGCAGGCGTCCATGCAGGCCATACAGGCCATACAGGACTCCATCGTCTCGCCGTCGACGACGCTCGTCCCGCCGTCGGCGACGATGGGGACGTCCTCCTCGCCGGCGTCGACCGACTCACGATAGCCCTTGAGGTCCAGAATCACGTTACGTGGGTCGAGCGGGCGACTGGAGGCTTTGGCGGGACAGACCGACGAACAGCGGCCACACTTGGTGCAGGCGTCCTGGTCGAGTTGCTCTTTCCACGAGAAGTCCTCGATGGACTCGGCGTTGGTGGCGTCCAGATCGGCGGGCATCCCGGGGAGGCGCTTGCCGGCGTCCTCGTCGTGGGTGACGACGTTGGCGAACGAGGAGAGCATGTGGAACGGCTTTCCCAGGGGAATCGCGGCGATGAAGACGAACGCCAGAATGCTATGTGACCACCAGGCGACCGGGTAGGCCAGCCGCGCGGTCTCCGGGGTCAGCCCGACACCCTGCAGGACGAGCGCGACGAACCAGCCGACGAAACTCACCGTCTCGAAATCGGGGAAGTTCTGCCCCAGGATGCGGATCCCTTCGAGGAGGTAGCCGCCGACGCCCAGGAGGAAGAGCGCCCAGACGAACAGGTCGTCTTCGAGGCTCGTGTGGCGGTCCCAGAGCCGCTCGTTGCGGGCGACGTACCGCCGGTAGAGCACGACCCCGAGGCCCACGACGAAGAGGAATCCCATCGCGTCGACGACGAACGAATACGAGAGGTAGAAGTCGCCGACGAAAAACGACTCGCCCGTCAGCGGGCGGTAGAAATCTATGTCGATGCCGAGAATGGTCGTCGCGATCAGGAGGGTAAGAAAGCCCCACATGACGAGGGCGTGCATCGCGCCGCCGACGAGGTCGCGGTCGAACAGCGTCTCGTTCGAGAGGATCGTTCGCGCCGAGGAGAGCACGCGCCCGGGCAGGTCGTCAAGGCGGTCGACGTGGTCCTCGCCGCCCTGCATCCAGCTCGTCACCCGCTGGTAGGCGCCGAGCGCGAAGACGGTTATCGTGACAGCTGCCAGGTAGTAGAAGATCGCCTTCCCCGTCGCGCCGACGAACCAGAACGTGGGTCGCGTTATCTGCTCGCCCGTCTGGAGCAGGAATGTCATACGAGAACGTGACCCGAACGGCGCATAAAACTTCCCTCGAATCCACAGTTTACCAGTACTCCGAGAGGTCGAGACGGACGCAGTGAGGACCCCGCTCTCGCGCACGACGGTCGGTTTCGGTGACTGCCGTCTCGTACGGACGGTCAGTTCCGCCGCGCGTCCCCGCCGGTCGACCCCGGTGGTGAGGCCGCCACCCAGTTGGCCTCGTCGAGGACCGTCCGTGCGACGACGGCGGCCACCTGCCGGGCCGTCTCCTCGCGCTCGAACAGCGAGACGGTGCCCAGTTCCTCGCCGACAGTCGTGCTGACTTCGGCGGTCGGCACACCGGGGTCGCCGACGAGGTCTTCTACCTCGCGCGTGAGCTGGGCTTCGAGTTCCTTGCGGGCGGGTTTCGAGAGCGCCCGACCGGCCGGGAGCAGGTCGTAGGTGACGGCGTAGCCCTCCTCGTAGCGCTCGACCGCAAAGAACGGGTCGGACTCGCGTTCGGCGCGGCGATACCCCTCGTCGCGGGCGGCCTGGTCCTCGTACAGCGGTACGTCCGACGGAGTGTCCCCTGGAGTCACACCGCTACCTACGACCGTCGGCCGGATAAAACTCCACTGTCGTCGGCCACTCAAAGCTTCACGTGAACATCCCGCGCTCGCGTGGCCGTGCGAACGGATCACAAAAAACGTTCTTTCAGCCATCGGCACCTACTATGGTCGGCCGGGAGTCGGTCTCGATACATGCAACGGCAAACAGTCTCCGCGTGCGGTCTCGTCGTCTTGCTGGTCGCCAGTACCGTCGCCCTGACGGTGCCGGCGGCGGCGACGGCAGGCGCACAGTCCTCCACGCCGGCGGCCGCGACGGCGGCCGGCACGACCGATAGCACGTACAACGACACGGCGTTTCTCGCGGTCGCGGACGCCGGTGACGGGGCGACCGTCGCGGGCGGCGTCTCCGCGTCCATCCCCGAGAACGTCTCGGCTCCCCGGGCCCCAAACGCGACGGTGATGCGGTTCGACGCCGACGGGAACGCCGAGTGGACGAAGACGTTCACGGGGCCGGATGCGACCCGTATCGTCGACGTCACTGTCGGCGACTACGACTCGGTGTACTTCCTGATGCTCGACCGTCCAGCCGACCCGGAGGCCGACTACCGGGCGGGCAAGCTGGTGCTCGGCAAGCTGGCAGCGGACGGTGACGTCGTCTGGCGGACCGACCTCGAGGGGTCCACCGGCTACCCATCCGCTGCGTCGCTGGTCACCAGCGAGGACGACATCGCGGTCGCCTACACCATGCCCAAGGGCGACTCCACGGGCGTGCGCCTCGCGGAGTACTCGGGCAGCGAGCGGCTCTGGGAGCGAACCTACGACGTCAGGGCGTCGCCGAGTTCGCTCGAACGGACCGACGACGGCTTCCTCCTGGCCGGGACGGCCGGCTTCGGCGAGCCGTGGGTGCTCCGGACCACCGAGTCCGGCGAACCGACCCTCAACGAGACCTATCCCGGGATCGAGGCCGAACAGGTCGCGGGCGCGGTCGCCACTGACGACGGTGGCGTGGTCCTCGCCGGCACCCAGCGCCCCGGCTTCGGCGCGGGCGGCGTCTCGACGTGGGCCGCCGGCATCGACAGCGAGGGCCAGACCACCTGGACTCGCGTCTACGGCGTCGGGAGTGGGGCACAGATCCAGCAGCTGATCCCCATAGATGGTGGGTTCGCACTCGTCGGACAGGAAGGAGTATACACCGGTGACACCCCCCAGATGCGACTCCTCGGGATCGGAACCGACGGCGCTCAACTGTTCGACGAGCGCGTCGAGACGTCGGGCTACCACACGGCCGTGGCTCGCACCGGTGACGACCTGACGGTCGCCAGCGTGCAGTCCCCGCTGGGCGACCGGATCCAGGGTTCGCTCCAGCGCGTGGCGATCCCCGAAGCCGACGCCTCGGCCGACCCGAGCATCGACGCCGACGTCGGCATCACGTCCAACGAGACGGTCTATCGCGGACAGAACCTCCGTATCGCGGACGGCGACGAAACCTACGAACTCGTCCGACTTCCCGACGAGTACGACGAGTTCGAGCCCCACGTCGTCCGCCGGATCGAACTCGACGACGACGAAGCGGTCGTCGAATCCGCGACGCTCCCGCGTGGCGAGTACGTCCTCCAGACCACCGACGGTCAAGCGGTCGAACTCGAGGACGGGCAGGTCACCGGTGAGGCCGACCGCGAGGAAGCCGCGTTCACGCTGACGATGCAGGACTTCTTCCGGCTGGAGACCAGCCAGACGTTCCTCAACGTCGCCGCCGGTGAAGAGGTCGTCACCCTCACTGCCGAATCCGACCGGACCGACTACGACGCCTACGTGAGCGCCGAGCGCTCGAGTGGCGAGGCCGCCAGCGCCGACCAGCTCCGCGACGCACTCGGCGACGTGCCCGGGTTCGTCGGCGTCGAGACGGTCGACGGACAACCGGCCGCTCGCATCGAGATGGCTGACCGTAATTCGATCAACGCTTCGGTCGACGCCTTCGACGCCGGCATGTACGAGTTCCAGTTTAGCGGTGTCGACACGCGCGACGGCGGCGCGGTCGCCACTGGCCGCGTCGTGGTCGGCAAGAGTCTCGACCGCCAGCTCGGCGTCGAACTCGCGAACGAGACGCTCACCGTCGCGGTCGGCGAGCGCACGTCGACGAACGTCACGCTGACGAACGTCACGAACGGCATCTCCGCGATGTCGATGAGCCTCAACCGCACGGGCGAGCCCGCGGTCGGGCTCCGTGCCGACGTCTCGATCAACGCCTCGCGCGCCGGTGCCAGCGCGGGCTGGTCCAGCCACGACGCCGACGCGTCCGCCGAAGCCTTCCAGGGCAACACCGGGAACGGTACGGTGCTGGTCGGGAGCGTCGGCGCCGACGCCAACGTCCACAGCGTCGACGCGAACACCACCGGCACGAACACCGCCACGTTCCGGATCGACTGGGTCGTCGACGCGGACGGGACGCCCTACGCGCTTCCGGACGAACGGACGATCACTATCGAAGTCGTCCCCGGCAACGCGACCGGCGGCGCCACCGAGAGCGGCCAGTCGGGCAGCGGAACGGGCTCCGACGGCGGTAGCTCGTCGGAATCCACGTCGAGTTCCGGCGGCGAATAGCGACGATGTAACACCGGTTCCGGGCCCGATCCGGAGCCGACCGACACGGTGACTCTTTTTTCGGCGGACGATCCCCGTCGCGAGCCACAGGTTTCGGCGGGCCGCTACAGGTCGCGCCAGGACCGCCCAGGTTCCCAGTCGAGCAGGTCGCGAGCCTTCTCGATGCTGATCAGCGACTCGAAGCCGTCGAACTCGCCGCGTACAGCGGCCTCGGAGAAGAACTCGGTCGCGAGTCGTTCGGAGGGGACTGTGGTGTTCGTGTCGGCCGCGACCGCCCAGAACGCCTCGTGGCCGTCCAGGTCGGCCTCGACGGCCCGTCGGGCGATCGTGGCGGCGTCGTCGAGGTGGAGATACGAGAACAGCGTACTGCGCCCGCTCCAGTCGGCGTCGCGGAGTCCGGCGAGACTCCGGTCGGCCTCGACGTAGGCGTCCCGGAGTTCGTCGCTCGTCGCCACCCACGGATAGCGCAGCGAGGCGACCTGTGGGGTGTCGGGCCGGCGGGCGAACCCCGCGCCCAGCACCTCGGTCGTCCGCTTGCCCAGCGCGTAGGGGTCACGGGGCGTGAGCGGGTGGTCCTCGTCGACGGGCAGGTAGCGGACGTCGGTCTCGGCGGCCTGGAAGTCCGCGCCCATGACGTTGATACTCGAGGGGAGGACGACCGCTTCGAGGTCGAGCGCCGTCGCCGCTTCGAGGACGTTGTAGGCCGACATCGCGTTGCTCTCGAAGGTGGTATGGCCGGCGTGGTTCGTGGGCGAGGGGATCGTCCCCATGTGGACGACGGCGTCGGCGTCGCTCGCCGCGAAGGCGCCGTAGACCTCGCCGGCGTCGAGCAGGTCGGTCGTGCGGTACTCCTCGGAGACGCTCTCGCGTCGTTTCCCGCGGGCGAGGTCGATCGTGTGATAGCCGTGGGCGCTGAACGCTTCGAGTATCGCCGTCCCGATCCTGCCGTTACCGCCCGTGACGGCGACACGCTCGATTGCCATGGCCTGCGTTCGGCCAAGCGTCGAAAATAGCTGCTGGAAGCGGCACTCGCCGCTGGGTACTGCCACTGGAACCGACACCCGCCACCGGGCCGGGCACTGGCCCCGGGGAACGAGCGTATATGTTCTGAAGGCGTAGTGACACTCATGGCAGAGACACGATCCGGTCTCGCGAGTGTTCGCCAGCAACCAGTGACGGTCCGCGGTGCGCTGGCCGTCGTCGCGTCGGTACTGGTCAACGCGGCACTCGTGTGGGTCCTCGGAGCGGCGGGCGTCGCACCCGGTTTCCGGGCGCTGACGTACCCGCCGGTGGTCTTCCTGTCGGCGCTGGGCGCCATCGGCGCGACGGTCTTCTACGTGCTCCTGGCACGATACGTCGACGACGCCGGCCGGACGTTCGTCCGTGTCGCCGCTGCGGTGCTCGTCCTCTCGTTTCTGCCCGACCTCGGATTGCTTGCCGCCGACCCGGCGGCGACCGTCCCGGGCGTGCTCGCGCTGATGCTCATGCACGTCGTCGTCGCTGCGGCGTCCGTGGTAGCCCTCGTCGCCGGTGGGACTCCGCGATGAGCAGGACCGTGCTCGTGACGGGTGCGACCGGGACTGTGGGGCGCCACGTCGTCGATGAACTCGCGGCCCGCGAAGATCCGGGGTCGGACCTGCGGATTCGCGTCGCCGTCCGCGACCCCGAAGAGGCGGCCGAGCGGTTCGACGCCGACGAGTTCGTCGCGTTCGACCTCGAAAAACCCGAGACCTGGGGCGAGACGCTGGCCGGTGTCGACGCCGCTTTCCTGTTGCGACCGCCGACCGTCGACACCGACGAGGTGACGCGGTTCGTCGACGCGATGGCGCGAACCGGCGTCGAACACGTCGTCTATCTCTCGACGCTCGGCGCGGAGAAGAACGTCCTGATCCCCCACCACAGTATCGAGAAACGTATCCTCGAGAGCGGCGTCGACTACACGTTCCTGCGGGCCTCGTTTTTCATGCAGAACCTCACCGAGGTGCACGGCTGGGAGATCCACGAGCGCGGCGAGATCGCCGTTCCCGCCGGTGACGGAGAGACGAGTTTCGTCGACGCGCGGGACCTCGGTGCGGTCGCCGCGATGACGCTCACCGAACCCGGCCACGAGAACCGGGCCTACGACCTCACCGGGCCCGAGGCACTGACCTACGGCGAGGTCGCGGCGGTTCTGAGTGACGCCCTCGGCCGCGACGTGCACTACCGGTCGCCGTCGATCCCGGCGTTCGTCTTACGGTGGCGCGACCGCGGCGAGCCACTGGCGTTCGCGCTCGTCATGGTCGCTATCTACACGACCGCCAGGGTGGGGCTCGCGGGTCGTGTCACCGACACCGTCGAGCGGATCCTCGGCCGACCACCGCGGGACCTCCGGACGTTCGTCGCGGACTACGCCGACGACCTTCGCGCGCCCGGTGCCGTGGCCGACGAGCATCCCGAACGCTGAGACTCGGGTTCTCTGTTCGGTGTTCGGTGTTCGGTGTTCGTTCCTCGCGTCGGGTCCCAGCCCTACAGATTACTGGAGGTTCCCGCCGCCGCTGACCCGGAGGACCGTGCCGACGACGTAGCTCGCCCGGTCGCTCGCGAGGTACATGACAGCGTCGGCCAGGTCTTCGGGTTGACCCAGCCGCCCGATCGGGCGCTCGGAGCCCCATTCGGCCAGGAACTCCTCGGCGGTTTTGTCGGGGTCCTCGGCCGCTGCCATCTCCGCCTCTTTTCGGACCTGGTAGGTCTCGGTGAGGTCGGTCGAGACGGCGTTGACCCGGATGCCGTGTTCGGCGAGTTCGATAGCGAGTCGCCACGTCAGTCCCGTCACCGTGGTCTTCGAGATACCGTACAGTCCGCGCGGCCCGGAGCGGCGGTCGGCGGTCTGGCTCGTGTGGTTGATGATGTTGCCCTCGATACCCTCGTCGATCATGTGGGTCGCGACGAGTTTCGCCGCGTAGTACTGCGCGCGAGCGTTGACGCCCAGGGTGTGGTCCCAGTCGGCCAGCGACGCCTCGACGAGTGACTCCTCGCGGGGCCAGACAGCGGCGTTGTTGACCAGTAGATCCACCTGTCCGAACTCGTCGATGGCCGTCGAGACGAGTGTCTCGATGTCTTCGGGTTCGGCCATGTCGGCGGTGACGCCGATCACGTCGCCCGTGCCGTGGTCGTCGAGTTCGTCGGCGGCCCGTTCGACGTCGGCGCCAGTCCGGGAGTTGACGACGACGTTCGCGTCCGCGTCGGCGAGTCCCGCCGCGATGCCGCGCCCGATGCCTTTCGTCGACCCGGTGACGACGGCGGTCTCGTCCGCATAATCGTACGTCGCGTGTCCGACCATATCTCGCGTACCGGACTCTGCCGCATCAAGCCACCGGCGATCTGTGCGTTGCTGTTCGGGAGGGGTAGGTGGACTTATCGGTGTCGGCAGTGTAGTATGTTTGTATGCCTGAAGAAGTCCTGTTCAAATCGGAGAGCGACCAGACTCGAGCAGAGATCGCGTCGTATCTTCGGACGGTCGCGGACAGACTCGACAGCGGCAGTGCTATCAACCTGAAAGCAGGCTCCGAATCTGTAACGCTGAATCCCCCTGCACGACCAACCTTCGAAGTCAAAGCTGAACGCGAAGGCCCGGCTGGCAACATGACCGAACGAAGTATCGAGTTCGAGATCGAATGGGACGAGAACGACGGTGAGGAGGGTGGCGGCAGTGGTCAGTTAGAAATCGAGTAGTCACCTCGGACGATCGCTGAGCAGTTGATTCGAGAGGATCTGTCTGGAACAGATGTACCCTCTGTGCTGACTTCATCCTCTGTCTCTCACAGGGCAGTTCTAGCAGTTTCCAGACAGGTCGAGTGAGGCGTGTAAGATACCTGGTATGTAGGTGACGATTCGTGTTGGTAGAGATTCCGCAACCACCCCTGTGCTCGTGAGATGGAAGCCCTCGGCGCGCTCGCGGTGCGGTCTGCAGTCGTCGTTTCTTTCACACCAACTCAATACGAAACATCAGATACCTCCGCAGCAACTAGTGAACGCTCCCATCCTGGGCCTGCGAGGCGTGGAGAGCGGATCTCACCCGGGAATTCGACACTCCAACCGTCAGTCAGGTCGCTGCCCGACCGACGGGTCGGTCTCACGGTCGGCGATGGCCCGTTCGATGGCCTGTTCGAGCGCGCGAAAGTGCATCTCCTCGATAGCACCTTCGGGTGTGTACCAGCAGAACTCGTCGCGCTCGTCGCTCAGGTCGACGTTGCGGCTGCGCGCTTCCACGCGGTAGAGCACCGCGTAGACGGGTGAACTGCCACTCCCCCAGATGTCGGTGACCGTCTTGACCGGTCGCTTGACCGTCGTCTGGAGCCCGACGTCGTCGTAGAGGCGCCGCCGCAGCGCCGGCTCCGGGTCGGTGTCAGCTTCGATACGTCCTCCCGGAAAGGTCCACGGTCGCAACCCGCTCGTGACGAGGAGGATGTCACCGTCGGGCCCGAAGACGATCCCCCGCTGTGTGACGTTCCCCTCGAAGTACTCCTCGCCCATCGTATCGGTGATTCGTTCGGACGCCCTTGAACGTTTACCTCCCGCGGGTCTCGACCCACCCCCCGGACCGCGTCGAATCAGCTGTACTGCAGGTTGACTTCGATGATGTTCGCGGTGCTGAGCACCTCCGAGGGAATGGTCTCCTCGAAGCGTTCGCCGTTCATCCGGCTCTTCGGACCGGAGACACTGACGGCGCCGACGACGCCCTCGTTGGTGGTGATAGGCGCGGCGATACAGCGGACACCGTCGACCCGTTCCTCGTCGTCGATGGCGTAGCCCCGCTCGCGGATCCCCTCGAACTGCGCTTCGAGTTCGTCGCGGTCGGTGACGGTGTTCTCGGTCACCGGGTCGAGCCCGTGTTTCGCGAGGATAGCGTCCCGTCTCTCCTCGGGGTACTCGGCGAGGATCGCTTTGCCCATCGCCGTCGTGTGCAGGTCGACGATCATCCCCTCGTAGGTGTCTAACTGGACCGACTGGGTTCCCTTGAGTTTGTAGAGGAAGATCCCCCGCCCGTCCTCCTCAGTCATCAGATTCGCGTGCTCGCCGGTATCGGTGGCCAGCTGCCGGAGTTCCGACTCGGCGACCTGGAAGAGTTTCTTCCGGGAACGGGCGTGGCCGCCCAGATTGAGGAACTTGATACCGACTCTGAAGGTGCGCCCCTCCTTGACGAGATACCCCGCGTCGGTGAGTGTCTTCAGGTGGTCGTGGACCGTACTCTTTGGCTTCTGGAAACGATCCGCGATCTCCGGGAGTGTCGCACCGCCAAGTTCGTGGACCGTCTCGACGACGTCGAGGCTCATCGCGGTCGACTTGATCGGTGGGTCCTCGTCGGCGTGCATACACACCGGCTAGTGCCGAACGGTAATCAATCGTCCGGAATAACCGGATGTTATCTACTAGTGATCGTCGCGTATCGACGGCATCCGCGAGCGTGTCCGTTCGAGTCCCTCCGCGGGGTCGCCGATGGCCATTCGGTCAGATGCTCTTCGATTGCCACGGTCGGGGGAACTTATGCCGCGATCGACACAAACGGAGAGTATGACGGCACGTGCGTCCGGACAGCGACAGTTCGTCTTCGACTATCGGCCGGGCGAGTTGCGGTGTGGCCGCGGTTGTGTCGCGGACCTAAGTGACGTGCTCGCCGACCGCGACCTCGACGACGCGCTCGTCGTGACGGGCCACAACGTCGGCGCGAACCCGGACGTCATGGACCCCGTCGAGGCGGGCCTCGGCGACCGACTGGCGGGGGTCTTCGACGAGACCACGCCCGAGAAGTACCTCGCGACGGGACTGGCGGCTGCACGCCGCGTTCGCGAGGAACGTATCGACGCGATGGTCGCCGTCGGGAGCGGGAGCAGTCTCGACGTCGCCAAGGTCGCGAGCGCGCTGGGGAGCCACGACGATCTCGACGAGGCCGCCCGACAGACCCTCGAGACGGGGTCCGTCCCGGTCGCCGACGACGCCAGTCCGACGCCGGTCGTGGCGGTCCCGACGACACTCGCCGGTGCGGACCTCTCGGTACTGGCGGGCGTCGGCCTCACGCTCGACCCGGAAAACACCCCCGACGACGAGGTCTCAGGCGGCGGAGTCAGCGACGCTCGGCTGATGCCCGTGGCGCTGTGTTACGACCTGGGGCTGTTCGAGACCACACCGAAGAGCGTACTCTGTGCGTCGGCGATGAACGGCTTCGACAAGGCCGTGGAGTGTCTGTACTCGCCCCACGCGACGCCCGTGACCGACGGGACAGCGACGCGCGCGCTCTCGCTCATGCAGTCGGGTTTCGAGACGCTTCCCGAGGCGGAGATGGACGAGGACTCGCTCTACGGATCGGTCGCCGGGGTCGTGCTCGCCCAGTACGGCATCTCGACGCCCGACGCCTACCGTGCGTCGGTGATCCACGCCTTCGGTCACGGCTTCAACGGCTACGGTATCCACCAGGGCACCGCTCACGGGATCCTCGCGCCCCACGTCCTCCGCTATCTCTTCGACGAGGTCGACGGCCGGCGTGAACTGCTGGCCGAAGGGTTCGGTGTCTCCGGTGACGACGCGACCGACGAGGAACTCGCCGAACGCGTAGTCGACGCCGTCGCCGGCGTCAGGGACGACCTCGGGCTCCCCTCGCGACTTCGCGAGATCGACGGGCTCGCGCGCGATGACTTCCAGGGTATCGCCGAGGTCGTCGCCGACGATAGCTTCCTGGACAGCGCGCCCGCTGGCCTCGACCCGGACGTCGACGACGTGGTCGCTGTGCTCGATGAAGCGTGGTGAACTCGAACGGGTCCCCTGACCGTGGATCCCCGGGTCCGCTCGGACCCCAGTGGTGGTCCTCATCGATGCCGACGTTCTGTGTGCGTGCGAAACCGTCTTTTCGCCGGGGGGTTTCCTCGCTCGGCCTGGGGCCTCGCTCACGGAGGTCATGCCTCGCACCGCTCCCCTGGGTCCGGGGAACCGCCTCGCTCGCTTCGCTCGCTCGGCGGACGTTTCGGTGTTACCTACATCCCCTGTACCAAACATAGCCAGACAGCACGGACACAGAGGAAGTCAAGCTGGCCGAATACGGACGAGCACGTCGTCGATCTCGCGGGGGAACTCGCCGTTGGCGCGGCCGTCCCGATTCGAAGTACAGACGTAGATGTCGCCCTCGGGACCCTGCTCGACGTGGCGGATCCGACCGAGTTCGTTCTCGAACATGGTGTGGACGGTCGCCACGTAGGCGTCGTCGGACCAGTCGCCGGTCACCTGTGCGTGGGCGTCCTCGCTGGGCGGGAGTTGCTCGCCGGCGGGCGTCAGCGTCGTCACGATCAACTGCTGGCTGATGAGCCCGCCGGTGATCATCCGATTCCGGAGCGCGGGCACCTGCTCGCCGGTGTAGAAGAGCGACCCGGTGGGCGCGAAACGCCCCGCGCCGGTATTGAACACGGGAGGGTGGAAGCCGCTCCCGGGATACTCCTCGGGCTTGTAGACGTCGTTCCAGCTGTAGTTGTCGCCGGCGACGAGCCGGTTTATCTCGTCGCGCCCGGTGGGGCCGTGCTCGGAGTTGAAGGGCGTGCCGTCTGGCGTCCAGACGACGCCCTGAGGGTTGCGGTGGCCGTAGGTGAAGATCCGCCGGTCGGCGTCGTCGTCGTACTCGGGATTACCGGGCGCTGGCTCGCCCTCCGGAGTCACCAGCAGGATCTTGCCGGCGAGACTCGAGAGGTTCTGGGCGTTGTCCGGTTCGCCACCGTCACCGCAGGTGATCCAGAGGTGGTTGCGCGGGCCGAACGTCACCCGACCGCCGTTGTGGTAGTTGTCCGCCGGGATGCCGTCGACGACGGTCCGGACCGGCGTTCCGGGGTCGGAACTCTCGACGTCGAAGGCGTCGACCCTGTTGAACTTCGTGTCCTCCTCGTTCCGGTAGGTGTAGTAGACGAAGACGTGCGCCGGGTCGGGGTACTCGGGGTGGACAGCGATACCGAGCGTGCCGCCTTCGCCGCCCTTGACCCACCAGGGGCGCTCGTCCGAGCCCGGTTCGAGCGCGCCGGCGTCGATGGCCTCGGCGGGTTCGGCGATCGTCCGGACTTCGCCGCCGTCGAACTGGAGGACCCGTCCCACGCGCTCGGTGATGAACAGACTCCCGTCGGGGGCAAAAGACAGGTCCCAGGGGATTTCGAGGTTCTCGACGAGCACCTCCGTCTCCAGATCCGCCTCGAGGGGCGACGTCGTCGGCGCGGACCAGTCGGGGTCGTAGCCCGGCCAGTCCTCCAGCGACCGGGCCACGCCGTCGTCCGCCGGCGTCCCGCCGGGACTGCCGGTATCGCTGTCGGTACCGTCACCGCCGTTGGTACCGTCGCTGCCGTCGGCGCCGTCGCCGCTGCCATCACCCGGGTCGTCAGTCGGGGTAGTGGTCGTACAACCGGCGACGCCAGCGAGACCTGCGGCGCTCGCCGCAGTCGCCGCGAGAAAACGCCGGCGCGAGCGGGTCGGCCGGTCCGACCGCGATGGAGGGCGGTCGCCGGCGCGACCGTCCGTGGACTTATTGGGCATGTCGAAACCCTACTACCCAATCGGGATGAATCTTCCGACAGCCGAAACCAGCCCGAGGCCCGTCCCGACGCGCGCGACGAGCGGCGAGACTGCGAGCGCGAGGCCGAACGCGGTCACGAGGTAATCGCGGGGGCGAAATCGGAGCGCCGGCAGCGTCGGATTCCAGGCGAAACAGCGTGCCCGGAGCGCCAGCGCCAGGCGGTCGGCCCTGGTGAACGCGCGTCGGGTTCCGACGAGCGCCACGCGTCGTGCTCTGTCGACGAGCGACCGCTCGCCCCCACCTCTCGCCCGGATCGCCGTCCGTATCTGTGCGACGTCTCGGTGCACGAGCGGGAGAAATCGAACGGTCAACTCGACGCCGACGCCCAGCAACTGCCCGGGTTTGCCCGGGACGAGTCGCTGGACCGCCGCCCGCGAGTCCCGCGCCGGCGTCGAGACCACGTACGCGCTGGTGACAAACAGGAGCAGGACGACTCGCGAGACCGACAGGACCGAAGCGCTCGCCCGCTCGGGAACGACCCACGGCGGCGAGAACGTCACCGCCGCGAGGGGCGGCCCGAGCGCGAGGATCACCAGCAACACCCGGTAACTCCGGACGACCGCGAGCGGCGACAGTCGGGCGGCAGCCAGCGACGCGACCGGGACGACGGCGAGTGCGGCCAGCCAGAGCGGGTCGGCGGTCGCGAAGACGGCCACGGCGAACCCGATCTGTACCGCGAGTTTCGACCGCGGGTCCAGCCGGTGTGCGAGCGTCTCCCCGTCGCGGTAGGTCAACATCGTGGGTCGCGGACGTCGATGGCCCCGAGTCGGTCGGCCGCCTCGGCCGGGGCGGCGTCGAAGGCGATCTCTCCCTCGCGGAGTCCGACGACCCGGTCGGCTCGCTCCAGCAAGTCCCGCAGGTCGTGGGTCACGACGACGATCCCCGTCCCGTCGGCCGCAAGGTCGTCGAGCCGGGAGAGCACGGATTCGCGGGCGGCGAGATCCAGGCCGACGAACGGTTCGTCGAGGACGAGGTGGGCGGGTTCCATCGCCAGCGCGCCGGCGACGGCGACCCGGGCCTGCTCGCCGCCCGAGAGCGTGTCGATGCGCTCGGACCCACGACCGGAGAGGTTGACGGCCGCGAGCGCCGCCTTGACGCGACGGTCGATCTCCTCGCGGGGGAGTCCCAGGTTCTCGGGACCGAAGGCCACGTCGGCGCCGACGGTTGCGGCGACGAACTGGTCGCGGGCATGCTGGAACACCATCCCGACGCTCGTCCGGGCGGCCACCGGATGCTCCGAGACGTCCTGTCCGTCCACGCGGACGACCCCCGAATCCGGTTCGACGAGCCCGTTGAACCCCCGAACGAGCGTCGTCTTGCCCGACCCATTCGCGCCCGCTATCACGAGAAACTCGCCGTCGTCGACTGTCAGCGAGACGTCCGTGAGCACGGGGTCGCCGTCGTAGTGCTTGGTGACCCCCTCGACGGCGATCATTCCACGAGGTCGGCGAGGTCCCCGCTCCTGACGAGCCCCATCGTCGCCGCGATCTTCACGATGTCGCCGGGAACGAACACGATAGCGCCGGCCCAGAAGCCCCGCGCCAGCGTCCAGCCCTGGACCTGGGCGAGTCGAGGCGCTCCGACGAGGTAGATAACTGCCAGTCCCGCAAACAGCGCGCCGGTCTGGAGCCAGACGGACACTTCGGACAGGGGTCGCGGCGTCACGCTCCGGTGGACCACAGCGCCGATCAGCACGGTTGCCAGGACGTAACTGACGATGAACCCGCCGGTCGGCCCGGCCAGGTAGGCCAGCCCCGACCCGCCGTTGGCGAACACCGGCACGCCGACCGCCCCGACGAGCAGGTACAGCGCGAAGGTAAAGCCACCCCACAGCGGCCCGAGCAAGAGCCCCGCGAGGTAGACGCCGATGACCTGGAAGGAGATCGGTGCCGGCGAGAACGGGTACGGGACGGACAACTGCGCCAGAACGGCCGTCAGTGCCGCGATCAGAACCGCGCGAGCGAAGTACCCGACCGTCTCGTCGCCCACCAGTTCGACGGACTCGTGTTCCTGTGACATGCTCGTCGGTGTGTCGTCAACCGACAAATAACCGATGGTTGACGACAGTGCAGGGAGACGACAGCACCGATGTGGCCACAGCGGGTGACCGTCGGTGCCTGTCGGGTGGCCCCGGTCAGTAGTCGCCGAGGACGCCGAGTCGTCGGGCGCGGCGCTGACAGAGGGTGAAGACGAGATAGCCGACCAGCAGATAGCCGACGCCCGTCCCGACGAGTATCGCCAGCGACGCCGGTTCGAACTCCCAGAGGCGGACGCCGTCCCGCATCGCTCGCTGGAGGAGCGCGCTGCCCTGTGCGAGCGGGAGCGCGAGCAGGAGGTCGTTGCCGACGAGCGGCGCCGCGATCAGCCCCGCGAGGACGAAGTTCACCAGTTCCATCCAGCTGGTGACGTTCTTGTAGAGGACGGTCAGCCCGCCGAATGCGATCCCGATCCCGAACGCGGAGGCCACCGTGAACACGGCGACCGGGAGGATCGTCACGAGGTCGAGTTCGAGCGTGGTCCCCGTCAACACCAGCGCGACCGCGAGCAGGACGCCAGCGTAGACGAAGTGTGTCAGGAGCTTCGCGGCCGCCTTGGCGAGGAGGACCGGGCCGAACCCGAACGGGGTCAGGTAGTGGCGTTCGAGGGTTCCCCAGCTCGCGTCGGCAGCGACGTCGCCCGCGACGTCACCGTAGGCGCCGATCGCCAGGATCCACAGGAAGAAGCCGACGACGATCCCCTCGATGGAGTCGGCCATCGCCTGGCCCGCGAGCGCGGTCCCGCCGAGGAAGATACCCGCGAACAGGACCCCGAGGACGACGATAGTACCCAGCGCTTCGAAGGGATAACGGAGAAACAGGACGACCTCGCGGCGGACGACCGCTCCCAACAGCCGCGGGTACCCACCCGACTCGGCCGGACTCACGCCCCGCCACCCCCGGTCGTGGCCCGGTCGTCGCCAGTCACGCTCCGGAACGCCCCCTCCAGGTCGGGGGTGTCGGTCTCGACGGCCTCCAGTCGCGCGCCTCGGCCGTCGAGTTCCCGCATGAGTCGATACACGGCGTCACTGTCCGCAGTCACGTCGAAGCGCACGCGCCCGTCCAGTTCGGTGACCGCCTCGACCGCGACGTCGAGGTCGGCGACGGCGGCCGGCTCGACGCCCCGGACCGTGAGTCGATAGCGCTGGGTCTCGAACACGCCGAGAAGCGCCTCGACCGTATCGTCGACGACGACCTCGCCCTCGTCGACGATCACCACGCGGTCACAGATCGCTTCGACGGTGTCCATGTCGTGGCTGGACAGCAGTATCCCCACGTCCCGTTCGGTGGCGATAGCGCGTATCTGTCGCCTGAGTTCGTCGGCGCTCTCGACGTCCAATCCCAGCGTCGGCTCGTCGAGGAATGCGACGTCCACGTCCCGAGCCAGCGTACTCGCGATAGAGGACTTCTGTTTCATCCCGCGAGAGAGCGTGCGGACCTGTGTGTCGGCCACCTCCCGCAAGTCGAACGCCTCCAGCAGCCGGTCGTGACGGTCCCGGACTGTTGCCGGGTCCTCGCCCGAGATGGCGGTGAAGTACTCCAGGTTCTCGCGGACGGTGAGCCGCCAGTACTGGTTTCTGGCGCCCTCCATCATCGCCTCGACGTGTCCGTAGGCCGTCCTCGGGTCCGTCGACACGTCCACGCCGCAGATCTCGACTATCCCCTCGTCGGGGACGACCAGCCCGAGTGCCGACTTGATAGTCGTCGTCTTGCCGGCGCCGTTCGGACCCAACAGTCCGACGACTTCCCCGCGCTCGACGGAAAAGGAGACACCGTCGACGGCGGTGACCGCGTCCTGGCCGCTCCCGAACGTCTTGGAGAGCCCCTCGACGTCGAGCGCGACGTCCCCGTCACCTTTGTCCCCGGAGTCCGTCTCGTCTGCTCTCCTGTCTCCGCCCGTCGCGGGTCTATGCTCGCTCTCCGTCGAGCGCGGTCGGTCCCGCGCCTCCGATCGGCTTCCCATCGTACGACCACCGGAGACGCTATCGGGGCAAAAGTATTTCCTGTATTACATTACACGCACGGCGGAGGCGCACGAGCCGCTGTCGAACTGTCGCCGGGGAATGATACCGAGAGACAGTTCGTGAGCGGATTTCTCGGGAGTCGTCGCCGGTTCGTGGTCGGCGCTCCCGGCGCGCGGTGTCGCGCGTTACAGTAACTGGAGTGTCGGGTTCCCGAACGGTTTTGGCGCCGTAGCGGGAGGTGAGGGTATGGTAGCGGGCGACCCGGAACCGACGGACAGTTTCGAACTCCTGGCCCACCCGACGCGGATGGCAGTCCTCCGGGAACTGTTCGAGTCCCTTCGCGCGACACCCGACGACCCGGCCGTCCAGTTCTCCGAACTCCGCAAGCGAGTCGACGCCCCGGACAGCGGTAACTTCAGTTACCACCTCGACAGGCTGGTGGGCTGGTACGTCGAGGAGACGGACTCGGGGTATCGGCTGAGCGACCGGGGGTACAGCGTCGCGCTCGCGCTCAAATCGGGGCGGTACGGCCGCGACGAGACGCCGGGTCCCGTCGAGTCGTTCGGCGAGTGTCTCTTCTGTGAGACGCCGGTCGAGTTGCGGATCGAAGACGGTCACTCGGAGTTGCGGTGTTCGAACGGGCACCGTTCGTACGTCTTCGTGCGACCGGCGGCGATAGAGACGCGGTCGCGGGAGGAACTCCGGGAACTCGTCGCGTTGCGCCTCTACGCGAACGTCCAGCAGACACTCCGGGGCGTCTGTCGAGCCTGCGACGCTGCCGTCGAGATGACCGGCGAGTACAACGACGATGTGGACGGGTACCTGTTCGTGGACCGCTGTTCGGGGTGTGGCGCGCAGCTCGCGCTCACGGCGGGGCTCTGTGCGCTCCAGGACCTGGACGTGGCCCGGTTTCTCCGCGACCGCGGGGCCGACCCCCGAACCACGCCCCACTGGGAGTTCGAGTGCTGCCGGGCGGGCGCCGAGACGGTCGTCTCGGAAGAGCCCCTCGAACTCCGGATAGCGGTCGAACGCGACGGCGACCGCCTGTCGGCCACTCTCGACGAGTCCGGCGAGGTCGTTCGCGTGAGCCACCACCGCTGAGTGCGGCAGGGGCGCCGACGAGCCGTCGGCTGTCCGGGCATCGAGAAATCGGGAGAACGGCGAGAGAACTTACCGCGCGGCGGCCGCGACGCGCTCTTTCTCTTCTTTCTGGTTGACGGCGTAGGTGGAGACGTCGTTGTCGGCGGCGCCCATGAGCTGGTTTGCCAGGGCTTCCTCGGCGTCGACGGGCGACTTGAACGAGTCGTTGTAGACGCCCTCGGCGAGGAACTTCAGCGCCTGGTCGACACGGCGCTGGGGCGCGATGTCCACAGCTTTGGGGACGGAGATACCACCGTACTTCAGGCGGACGGTCTCCTCGCGGGGAGCGCTGTTCTCGACGGCGCCGACGAGCACCTGGATCGGGTTCTCGCCCGTGCGCTCGTGGACGATGTCGAAGGCGTCGCGCGTGATGCGCATCGTCTTTTGCTTGTCACCGGTGTTCTCGTCGGTCTGCATCAGCCGGTTGATCAGCCGCTCGACGATGCTGATCTCCGACTTCTGGAACTGCTTGGAGGCGTGGCGACCCATCGTGTGGGCGATGGGCGTGACGGTGATGTAGCGCTCGGTGGAGGGGTCGTGGTACTCGATGTCGTCGATCGACCACTCGCCGAACAGCTTCGCGCCGGTCGACTCGGTCTCGGGTTCGTCGGCGTCGGGGGATTCTGCTTCGGACATGTTATCGGACCGGTTTCTCCGCGTTGCCGCGAACGAGTTCCTTCATCGAGACGCCGTTGACCTTCTCGACCTTGTAGCGGACGCCACCGAGGTCGCCCATCGCACCGCCCTTCGCACCGCCGATGCCGGCGATGGTGACCTCGTCGTGCTCGTCGATGAACGAGATGGCACCGTCGCCGGGACAGAACGCAGAGACCTGCTTGCCGTTCTTGATGAGCTGGACCCCGACACACTTCCGGATGGCCGAGTTGGGCTGTTTGGCCTCGATACCGAGCTTCTCCAGGACGATACCCCGGCCTCGCGGGGCACCTTCGAGCGGGTCGGACTTCTCGTTGAGTCCCCGCTCGCGGCGCGCGTAATCCGAGTCGGACCACCGGTGTTTCTGGCGGTCCTTCTTCAGCTTCCGCGCGGCGTACTTGCCGTTTGCCATAGTACCCGTCCGTATCCGACGGAGTCACTTAAGTTCACTCTTTCCGCACGAGGCACCTCGCCCCGCTTCGCCCGAATACGACCGGTTTCGACTCTGTGTGTGGTTCGCACGGACCGAGCAGCACCACGGTCCTGGTGCGCTGATTTTCGGTCAATCGTTCGCTCGAACGGGTACCTGGTACTCTCTTCGCCCGCCGGGATAGGTGAAGTGGATCGTCTCGGTCCCCCCGGAACCGGCGTCGTACCCGGCGCTCGCGCTCGCCGTTTCGCCCGGTCCGGCACCGATGGTCAGCGGCTTCGGGTAGGCGCTCTGCCTCACTCCCGCCAGGAACCGTCCCGAGGCACTGCCCTCGTTCGTGACCGTGACGGTAATCTCGACCCGCCCTCGGGCGGCACCGACTCCGGGACCGAGACTGACTCCAGAACGAACTCGGGCGCCGTCGCGAACGCACCGAGTGCATCGTCTCGTATCGGATAGCGGGTCTCGTCGTGAACGAGCGCTCCCGTTTCGGCGTCCACCGTCGGGACGTCGAAGGCGAGCCACCCCGACCGGTCGTTTCGGCGACCCGGACGTTCGTCGACATAGACTCGGGAGAGGCCGGTCGTCATCGACGGTGCCCCCACTCGGACGGGGTCGAACTGCTCGCCGTGGAGTACGAGTGAAAACGCCGACGGCGGCGGCCCCATCGCTTCCTCGGGCGGACGGACGAACGCAAACTGGTCTCGGTCGGGCGCCATCGCGCCGATGTAGTCGGTCTCTCGACTGTAGCGATACCCGGCCAGCAGCAGGACCGACGGCGCGGGACCGACGTCCGCAGTCGGGGTCGTCGATCCGGCCGACGAGTTCTGCCGCTGTCTGTCGGTAGCCGCGTTCGGATCCGGGTCGCGCGGCACGGCCACACAGCCGGCAACCACGCCCGCCACGGAAACCGACGCCAGGAACTGTCGGCGATGCATGCGACCGAGTCATTACTGGAACGACAAATATCGTCTAGGAATCAGTCGTCACGACGGGACCCACGAGGGCCGCGTCACGGTGGTTGCGTTCACGCCCCGAGTGCGATACGTCCGTTCGAGGATCAGGCGATCGCCGTCACCGTCGTCGCGTTCGATTGCGAAGCGGTACTCGACGATGCGCCCGTCGGGCGCGACCAGCAGTGTCGCACTCTCCAGCGATGCGTTCGGTCCGAGTTCCGACCGCGTCGACTCCCCGAGGTCAGACCGAAGCGACGTGGCGCTGTACCGATAGAGCGCCCGTCCGTCCCGTTCGACGGTCCCGTCCGGTGCGAACGCCGGGCCGGCGAGCGTCTCAAGGCTCGTCGTCTCCATCGCGAGCCCCACCGCTCGTCGGCGGTCGAACCCACCCTCGGAACACCCTGCCTCCCCGGCGTACCGGGTACAGGTGGCCGTTCCGTTGTCGAACCGACTCGACTCCCCCTGTACGGTACCGTCCGGTGTCGCGGACCGTCGCTCGATCAGCAAGCGCTCGCTCGCCAGTCCGAACCGACGGACGTCCGTAATTCGCGTGGCTGCGGTCCCGTTCGAGGCGTAGGTGACCGTGCCGTTGTTGGTCAGCGTGAACGACTCCGCACCACCGAGTACTTCGAGGTGCACTCGTGCGAGCGCTCTGGCGTCCAGCCGCCCGTCCGTGACGTACGGGTGTTCGTCCGCCACTGTCTGGACTGACCCCGCGTCGGCTGTCCCGGCCGGTGTGACAGTCCCGGAGTCGGCTTCGTCTCCGTCGGCACCAGTCGCGTCGTCGGCATCGCTGGCGTCGTTGCTGCCCGTGTCGCTCTCGCTCGCGCCGGCCTCGGCTGGCACTGATCCGTCGTCCGGGGTAGCCGTCCCTCCAGCAACGCCTGCGCCGTCACTGTCGGCGGAGGCCGAGTTGCCCGGGAGACCCGAACACCCTGCGAACAGCACGACCGCCAGCAGTATCGCGACACTCGCTCGATGCATCGAGTACGCCCGGTTCATCGACCGTCACGAGACGGGCTTTCGTAAAAACAGATGTCCCTCGATTATCAGAAGTGATGCCGAGAAAGACGATGGCGGACTCGAACCGGCGTTCGGGCTGCTCAGGTCAGTTCCACGTCGTCGACGTCGAAGTGTCGCGCCGCGAGCATCCGTGCGGCCGCGATGTTCCGGCCGTCTTTCCCGATGGCGATGCCGCGGTCCTCGTCGGCCACCTCCGCGTAGGCGACGGTCGCCGCCTCGTCCCCGTCGCCCTCGCTGATCGTGACGTTGTACACCGCCGCGGGCGCGAGCGCGCTCGCGACGAAGTCCTCGGCCGTCGGAGCGTCTTCGACGAGTTTGATCTCCCGGTCGAGCTGTTTCTCGACGCGCTGGACCGTCCGGCCGCCGGGACCGATGGCCTCGCCCATCTCGCCGGCTTTCACCAGTACGAGCAGCCGGTCGAACTCCTCGTCGACGACACAGTCTCTGACAGTCGCGCCGCTCTCGTCCTCGATGAGCGCGATGATGCGACGGGCCTCGTCGGTGAGCGTGACGGTCATCTATCCGTGAGTCTGACCGTCGTCTCAGTCGTCCCGGGCGCTCATCCGCAGGTCGACGTCGCCGGTCCCCAGCTTGATGGGCTTGCCGACGATGACGTTCTCCGTGACGCCGTTTAGTTCGTCTACCTCGCCGTGGATCGCGGCGTCGAGCAGGTGGTTGACCGTCACCTCGAACGCCGCGCGTGCGAGGACGGACTCCTTGTTGCCGGAGATGCCGTGACGACCGATGGACTCGATCGTCCCCCGGTTGGTCATGATGTCCGCGACGAGCATCAGGTGGCGGATGTTCACGTCGTCGAGCCCCTGCTCTTCGAGCGTGTGCATCGTCTCGTCGATGATCGACTCGCGGGCCGCCTCGATGCCCAGGTTGCGGTGGATCTCGTGGATGTTGTTACAGTCGGTCCGGGTGCCGTCGACGCCTTCCAGGTCGAGAACCGCACCGAGGTCCGACCCCTCGGTGTAGAGGACGAACTCCTCGCCCTGGTCGGTCTCCTCTTTCCGGATGACGACGCGGCTGATCTCCTCGATACCCTTGAAGACGATCTCGCGCAGTTCCTCGACGAGCTGGAGGAGGTCCCGGTAACTGGGCTCGTCGGGACCGAACTGGATGACCGTCCGCGCCGGGATGTCCACCTCGACGCCGAGGTTGGACTCGACCGTCGCGGCGACCTCCTCGACGACCTCGTCGATCGACCCCGCGGTCGGCCACCGCTCCTGGAGGGTGTCCTCGTTCAGGTCGACCTGAACGAGCATGTCCGCGACGTTCGTCGAGACGTCGCCCAGCTGGAGGATCTTCGTCGACTCGATACTCCAGACGACCTCGTGGGCGCGCTCGCGGTCGGTCGCGTACTCCTCCTCGAGGTGGACCTCCATCGTCGGGGTGTCCGGTTCCTTGCGCGCGTCGACGAGTTCGATCAGGCGTGGCAGCCCCTGCGTGACGTCGATCTCGGCGACACCCGCGTAGTGGAACGTGTTCATCGTGTTGTGCGTCACGACGCCCTGTGCGGTCGTGAACGTCTCCAGACCCGACACCGAGAAGTCGTATACGTACTCGTGGTCCGGTTCGACCGTCTCGATCGACTCGATTCGGTCCCAGACCACGTCGCCGTCGACGGCCTGTTCCAGCGCATCAAGTTCTGTCGTGGATTCGTCGAGAGTGACGTCCATTTCAGAAACGAGGCTCGACAGTCTGTTGCGACCGATCCGCTGCCGCTTGTGTGCGGCGTTGACCTGTCGAGACGGGATCCCTGCGTCGGAGGCCGCACTCTGGAGCGCGTCACCGAAGTTCGGGATTTGGTCTGTTGCGTCGGGGCCATCAGGATCGATGTCCGCTGCCGTCGCATCGAGTTCGTCACCGCGTTCGCCGACGAGACCGATCCGGTCAGCGAAGGCCGGGACGTACTTCGACGGGATCCGCAGCGTCGCCGACTCGTCCTGTTCGCCCAGAGTCGCGTAGACGTCGAAGCGACCGAGGAGGAGTGCAACCCCTTCAGTGAATCGTCGGGAGGTCGAACTCGCACGAACAGCGTTCTCGGCCACGTTGCCGTCGCCACTGAAGTATCCCGAGAGGACACCGCGGACGAACGGGCGAGGGGCGCCGAACGCGAAGTCCGGGACGGCCTTGTCACCGTTCTCGTAACACGCCGTCTCGACGAAATCGGCGAGAACCTTACCGTTGACGCGGATGTCGTGACCGCTCGCGAATCCACTGTCGTTCTCGTACTCGTTGATCGAGAGATCGAAGCGATCCGCGAACGACCGGACGCGCTCTTGGAACGTCGGGTCGACGTTCGAAACCGAGACGTAGTAGTCGGTGACGTTCCCCTCCGCGAGGACCGCACCGAGGAAGAATCCAGTTTCCTCGTCGAGCGGGAACTGTTCGGGAAGGCCGGTCGTCCCCTGTACGGGATAGACCGTGTGCTCGTCAAGTTCGCCTGCTTCGAGAGCGTCCCGCTTGTTCCGAATCTGGTCCTCACCGGCCGGATGCTCGGCGGTCGCTCCGCCGTCAGTCAGCGTTGACGTGAACCAGTAGCCCTCGGTCGGGAGATATTCTCGGAGGTCGACACTATCGGGACCGTCACCGTCGAACGAACGGACGACCGGGAGCCAATCTCCCTCGTCGAGTTCGTCGCCAGCGACGGGGACGACTTCGTTGTCGCGTCGCGTGACGAACGAGTGGGACTTCGTCGCGCGAATGTCGCGGCCCGACTCCAGTTCGAAGCGCAGGAGTTCGTCGGGTGCCGCGTGACGGCTCACTTCCTCGAGCGGTTTCCACGAGACGCGCTCGTCCGCGCGGAGCGACAGTACTTCCATCTCGTCGGGTGCGGTCGCGACTTCGTGGCCGTCGGCCTCGCGCGTCTCACGGACTTCGGTGAGACCGTCGACGAGCGACCCGACCTCCGCGATGTCTGTCTCACCGTCACGCCGGACGACGACACGCTCGTCGTAGGGCACGCTCATCTGCGTCCCCGGTTCCCCGATGGACTGTGCGCTGACGGTCCCGACCGGGTCGAGCGGGTCGACGCGGGATTCGACGTACTGGCTCTCGGTAGCCTGTGCGATCTCGTCGACCTGTTCCAGGGTGAGGTCGCCCCGGGATTCGAGGGTGTCGTAGACCTCCTCTTTCAGTCGGCGCGGGAGTTCGGTGTCCTCGACGAGTGCGCGGACGTCCTCGGTGACCTCCATGGTCAGTCACCCCCGGCCGCTTCCATCCACCAGTCGTCGGCGTGCTCCGAGAGGTTGATACGCTCCTCGCGGGTGCCGAGGAACCGCTCTTTCTCGGAGTCGTCGGCGAACTCCGAGTCGACGATGCGGTCGGCGATGGCCTCGACGTCGACGGCCTGCTCGTCGTCGCTGGAGGAGACGTCGACCGGCGAGGTGCCGTCTTCGCCGAACTCGAACTGGACGATGTTGTCCGTCGTGTCCCGGACGGTGCCGTCGTACTGCGTCTCGAGTTCCGAGAGCGCGTTGATGAGTCGGCGCTGGAGGTAGCCGGACTTGGAAGTCCGGACTGCCGTGTCGACCAGCCCCTCGCGACCACCCATCGCGTGGAAGAAGAACTCCTTCGGAGTAAGGCCGCTGCGGTAGGAGTGCTCGACGAAGCCGTGTGCCTCCGCCGAGAGGTCGTCCGGCTTGAAATGGGAGAGCGTGCGGTCCTCGTAGCCGCGGTTGATCCGCTCGCCACGCACTGCCTGCTGGCCGACACAGCCGGCCATCTGGGTGAGGTTGAGCATCGAGCCACGCGCCCCGGACTGGGCCATGACGACCGCGGGGTTGTCGTCGCCGAAGTGGTCCTCGGCGATGTCGCCGGCGGTGTCACGCGCGCGTCCGAGCGTCTGCATGATCTTCATCTCGAGGGTCTCGTCGACGGTCCGGCCGGGCAGGGATTCGAGGTCGCCCCGCTCGTAGGACTCGATGAGTTCCTCGACGTGGTCGTAGGCCTGGTCGATGGCCTCGTTGATCTGGTCTTCGGCCTCGCGGGGGATGGACTCGTCGTCGATCCCGATCGAGAACCCGAAGTGCATGATCGACCGCATCGCCAGGGCGGCGACCTCGTTGATGAAGATGCGCGCTCGCGTCTTCGAGTAGACCTTCGCGATGGTGTCGACGACCTCGCCGCCGAAGGCACCGACCGCGTCCTCGTCGATGGTCCCCGAGACGAGCTGGCCGTCCTCGACGACGACCGTGTCGCCGGCCGAAGAGGTGAACTCCAGGTTCAGGTCGTCCGGGAGCAGTTCCGAGAACAGCGTCTGGCCGGTCCAGTACGCCTGGTCGTTCTCGTCGATGCCGTCGGGTTCGGGCAGTTCGTCGATGCGTGTCGCCCGAAGCAGGTCCAGCGCCTGGGTCTCGTTGAACTGCGGATTCGTGTGTGTCAGCAGATACGTCCCGGAGATGTGGTCCTGGATGGCGCCGATGATGTTCTCGCCGAAGCGGGGCGAGAGCATCTGTTCCTGGACGCGCATCAGCACGCGGGCTTCGGCACGCGCTTCCTCGTTCTGGAGGGCGTGCATGTTCATCTCGTCGCCGTCGAAGTCGGCGTTGTACGGCGGACAGACGACGGTGTTCAGTCTGAAGGTCTTGTACGGCATCACGACCACCTCGTGGGCCATGATGGACATCCGGTGGAGCGACGGCTGGCGGTTGAAGATCACGATGTCGCCGTCGATGAGGTGCCGGGAGACTTCCCAGCCTGGTTCGACTTTCTCCGAGAGTTCCTCGCAGTTCTTCTCGGTGACCTTGAGTCGGCGGCCGTCGTGACGACGGACGTAGTTCGCGCCGGGGTGACCCTCGGGCCCGTTGGCGACGTAGCGCCGGGCCTTCTCCAGGTTGCGCTCGTTGACGTTCATCGTCTGGGTCATCTCCGTCGCGACCCGCTCGGGGACGCCGACCTCGTTCAGCGAGAGCGTCGGGTCCGGCGAGATCACAGTACGGGCGGAGAAGTTGACGCGCTTGCCCGAGAGCGAGCCACGGAAGCGCCCTTCCTTGCCCTTCAGGCGCTGGGAGAGCGTCTTGAGCGGGCGACCCGAGCGGTGGCGGGCCGGCGGCGTCCCGGAGATCTCGTTGTCCATGAACGTCGTGACGTGGTACTGCAGCAGTTCCCAGAGGTCCTCGATGATCAGTTGCGGGGCACCGGCTTCGCGGTTCTCCATGAACCGCTGGTTGATGCGGATGATGTCGACCAGCTTGTGGGTCAGGTCGTCCTCGGAGCGCTGGCCGTTGTCCAGCGTGATGGAGGGACGAGCCGTCACCGGCGGGACCGGAAGCACTGTGAGGATCATCCACTCCGGTCGGGAGCGCTCGGGGTTGACGCCGATGGCCTCGATGTCCTCGTCGGGGATCTCCTCGAACCAGTCGCGGATGTCCGAGGGCATCAGCTTGTCCATGTCTTCCTGGACGAGATACTCTGCCGACGAGCTGATGTCGGGGTCGACCTTCTCCAGGTCGTTCAGCCGGCCCAGCGCACGACTGAGGTTCTTCAGACGCTCGATGTCGTTGCGGTCCGGGCGGTAGGTGCCCGAGAGCAACTCGCGGATGCGCCCGCCGTCGAAGTCGGCGTCGTCGAGTTCGTCCGCGACGTCGTCGGGCGTGACCGGTTCGCCCTCCTCGGGGTCCATCGCCCGCTCCAGGCGCTTGGATAGTTCCGAGTGGGGGACCTCGATGATCTCGTAGTAGGTCGTCGGCTTCTCGTGTTTGATGTCGAACTGCTTGGCACCGCAGTACGGACAGTAGTCGACCTTCCGACACTCCCGAATGGCCGATTTCAGGACGTCACTGGGGTCGTTGCCCAGTTCCTTGGCCCGGCGGAGTTGCTCGCGGTAGTGTCGCTTGCGCTCCTCGGCGGCCTGCTCGGCGTCGGCAGTACGACGGCCGTCGACCGGCGTGAGTCGCGAACACTCGCGACAGGTCCCGCGAAGCAGGCGGCGGATGAGCTTCGCGAAGCCGACGTGGATGACCGGCGCGGCGAGTTCGATGTGGCCGAAGTGGCCGTTGCACGAACCCGAGTGCTTGCCACACGTCTTGCACTCCAGCCCGGGGTCGATGACGCCCAGTCGCGGGTCCATCAGCCCCATGTCGATGGGGAAGCCGTCGTCGTCGTAGGTGTCGGCCGTGATGACCTTCGTGGCCGACATCTCGCGGTACTCCTCCGGGTCCATCAGCCCGAAGCTGATCTGCCCGATCTCCTGTGGTGTGCCCTGTGCGCTCATTTATACTGCGTCCTCCAGTTCGATCCGCGGCGCGATACCCAGCGCCTTCATCTCGTCGAGCAAGAGCTTGAAGGCGTAACTCATCTCCACCTCGTGGATCTCGGTCTCCTCGTCGCAGTTGGGACAGTAGACGCGGCGTTGCTCGACGTTCTCGACCGCCGTCATCCCACACCGGCCACAGACGTTGATGAACTCGCGGTCGGACTCGTCCAGGAGTCGTTCCTTGAGCGCCATCGCCGCCCCGTGGCCGATGAGCACGTCGCGTTCCATCTCACCCACACGGAGGCCACCCTCGCGGGCGCGACCCTCGGTGGGCTGGCGCGTGAGCACCTGCACCGGGCCCCGGGAGCGAGCGTGGATCTTGTTCGAGACCATGTGATACAGCTTCTGGTAGAAGATAGTCCCGACGAAGATGTCCGCGTCGATCTTCTCGCCGGTGACGCCCGAATACATCTTCTCCTTGCCGTTGGACTGGAAGCCGTGGTCCTCCAGCGACCCCCGCAACTCGTCTTCGTCCTCGCCGGTGAAGGCGGTCCCGTCGACGCGACGGCCCTCCAGCGATCCGACTTTGCCGCCGATCATCTCCAGAATGTGACCGACGGTCATCCGCGACGGCAGGGCGTGCGGGTTGATGATCAGGTCGGGAACGACCCCGTCCTGGGTGAAGGGCATGTCCTCCTGGGGCGCGATGTGGCCGACGACGCCCTTCTGGCCGTGTCGGGACGCGAACTTGTCCCCGAGTTCGGGGATCCGCTCGTCGCGCACCGATACTTTCGACAGTTTCGACCCGTCCTCGCCCTCCATCAACGTCACCGTGTCGACGACACCGGACTCACCGGAGCGCATCGTGACACTCGTCTCGCGGCGCTTCTGCGGGGAGAGTCCGCCCATATCGTCCGGTTCTTCGAGGAACCGGGGCGGACTCGTCTTCCCGAGCAGGACGGCGTTCTCGTCGACTTCCGTCTCGGGGTTGACGAGGCCGTCCTCGTCGAGGTGGGTGTAGGCTTCCTCGCCGCGAGCGCCCCGCACCTCGTCGTCGGGGATCTCGAAGCGGTCCTCCTGGCCGCCGGGGTAGCGCCGTTCTTCACCCTCGTAGGTCCGGAAGAAATGCGAGCGGGCCAAGGCTCGGTCGACCGACCCCTTGTTCATGACCAGGGCGTCTTCGATGTTGAACCCCTCGTAGGACATGACCGCGACGACGAAGTTCTGGGCGGCCGGTCGCTCGTCGTAGCCGATCTGTTCGGTGGTCTGCGTTTTCACCAGCGAGAGCTGCGGGTAGTGCAGCAGGTGCTGGCGCGTGTCCGGGCGCACCCGGTAGTTCGCGCTGGGCAGACCCAGGGACTGTTTGATCATCCCCGACCCCATCGTGATGCGCGGCGAGGCGTTGTGTTCGGGGTACGGGATCATCCCCGCACCGATGCCGAACATCAGCTGGGGGTCGACTTCGAGGTGGGTGTGGTCCTCGGTGAGTTCCTCCTCGTCGACGCCGACGAGGATGTCTTCCTCTTCCTCGGCGTCGATGAACTCGATGTATCCGCGGTCGACGAGGTCCTCGAAGGCGACCTCGCCTTCCTGCAGGGCCTCGACGTCCGCGTCGTCGAGGAGGGGCTCGCCGTTCTCGACGACGAGCAGCGGTCGGCGCGCGCGGCCGGCGTCGGCGTTGACGATGACCTCGCCCGTGCGGTCTTTGACCGAGACGTTGACCATCTCGCTGACGTCGCCCCGGCGGCGCGCCTGGCGGATCTGTTCGGCTAGCTGGTTGGGGTCCGGGTGGGTCCCCACCAGGCTCCCGTTGACGTAGACTTTGGCTTCTCGCTGTGAACTCATGGTGTCAGTCGTCCGCTGGTGTCTGCTCGATGGATTCGATCCCGGGGATACCCGACACGCCCATCGCTGCCAGTTCCTGTTTGAGCTCCTGTTCGTCCTCGACGTTCTGGGAGAGCTCCATCGCCTGCGCGAAGTTCTTCACCAGACCGCAGTTCGGTCCCTCCGGCGTCTCGGAGGGGCAGATACGACCCCACTGGGTCGCGTGCAGGTCCCGCGCCTCGAAGTGTGGCTGTGAGCGCGAGAGCGGCGACCGGAGCCGGCGCAGGTGGCTCAGGACACCCATGTAGTCGGTTCGGTCGACGAGCTGGCTCACACCGGAGCGTCCACCGACCCAGTTGCCCGTCGCGATCGGGTGTTCGAGCCGTTCGGTCAGGACGTCCGAGCGCACCACCGTCGAGACAGACAGTTGCCGGTTGCGCATGTTCGCCCGTTCGAGCTGGTATTTCACGTCACGTGCCAGCTTGTTCAGCGCCGTCCGGAACAGGTCTTTCATCAGGTCGCCCGACACCTTCAGCCGCTTGTTCGCGTAGTGGTCCTTGTCGTCGGCGTCGCGTCGTTCGAGCGCCAGCTCGAAACACGCCTCGGCCATCCGACAGAGATAGTAGGCCTTGTTGATCCGGACGTCTTCTTCCTCGACGCCGTCCTCGTGGAGATGCGGGAGGAGATAGCGGTCGATGACGTAGTTGGCCCGTTTGAGCTGGTAGTTCTTGCCCTGGCCCGAGGCGACCCGCTGGCCCAGCTCCTCGATGGCGCCCTCGGTGGTCTGGACGTCCGCGGCCTCCAGGTTCTCGAGCATGAACTTCACGATCTCGGGGTCCTCGGAGACGCGGTGGACGATCTCCTCGTCCGATTCGAGTCCGAGCGCCCGGACGAGTGTCACGAAGTTGATGCTCCCCGATACCGACGGGAAGGAGACTTCGAGCAGGCCGTCCCGGCCACGCTCGACCAGAACGAGGGCCCGATACCCGCGACGCTGGGAGAAGGTCTTGGCGACTTCGATGGTGTCGCCGTACTTCGTGTCGGTCTCGGCGAGGATCTTGTTGGGGGCCAGATCCTCGCTGGTCATCAGGACTCGCTCGGAGCCGTTGACGATGAAGTAGCCCCCGGGGTCGGCGGGGTCCTCGCCGATGTCGATCAGTTCGTTGTGCGTGAACCCGGCGATGTTACACTTGTTCGACCCGACCATGACCGGCATGCGGCCGATCTTGGTCTCGGTCTGGTCGACCACCCGTTCTTCTTCCTCTTCGCCGCCCTTGATGATCGCCATCTCCATGAAGACGGGGGCGGCGTAGGTGATGTTGCGCAGTCGGGCTTCCTGGGGGTAGAGCAGTTCCTCGGAGCCGTCGGCTTCCCGCACCCGCGGAGTGACGACGCGGACGTCGCCCAGTTCGACGTAGACGGGCTCTTCGCCCTCCTTGTCGCCGATGTCCGTGTCGATGGTTGCTTTCTCGTCGACGACTTCCTGCATCCCCCTGTCGAGGAAGGCGTTGAACGAGCGGAAGTGGTGTTCTGCGAGTCGTTCCCTCGAAAAGTACTCGCGCGATATCTCGCGCCTGTCCTGTACGTTCATGTTAATCTACGACGAGTCGGTATACCACTGCCTGGTCGGCTGTTCGCGAGTCCCTGACGACCTTGACGACGTCGCCGGCCTCGGCGTCGGCGTCCAGGTCGCGGATCGCAGGGTCCGTCCGTTTGATCTTCGGCAGGTCGGTTTTCTTGATGTCGTACTCCTGTAGGACGTCCTCGATCTCGTCCCCGTCGAGGACGCTGTGTTCCGGAACGAGTTCGTGGTCGGTTACGTCTACCATGTGTGGGTCTGGCCGGATGTAGAAGTTGCTGTCACGAGAGACTACAGGGCCATATAATCGGGAGGCACATAACGCTTTCCAAACGCCGGCGGCTACGGCTATTCAACCCGGGCGTGCCGGGCAGGGGCGTCGCGGAACCTCGCGGTTCAGTACCGGGGTGATACGCCGAGGGGATACATAGTAGTTCGGGTGGGTCTGACACACCCCCACCCCCAGACAGCCTGTCGGCGGTGGTTTCCCAGCCTGCGTCGGTAGGGTCCCCCGCCAGAACCCGTGTCGGTGGCACTTCCCAGGGCCTGCGTCGATGGCAGCCGGCAGGGCTTGCATCGGTGGACCCCGCCAGGGTTTTGGTCCACGCACGCGTGCCGACCGTATGGACGACGTCGAGAGCGACGACATGCCGCGGGTCCTCGTCGAGGAGTTCCTGGCGCGCGAGGAGGGAACGCGGGCACTGCTCGACCAGCTGGAGCGACTCACGCTGGAGGGCGACCACGAGGCGGTGCGCGAGCGTATCCGCGACCTCGCCGATCACAATCGCAACGTCTTCTACGCCGTCGCGCTCAGTCTCACCGGCTCCAAGCAGTTCTACGGCGACGTCGAAGCCCAGTTGGGCGTGGAAGCCGCGGACGTTCTCCGTGACCTCGGCGAGACTTACCCCGCCCTCGCCGAACCGTTCGGCGTCGTGCGCACCGAACAGACGCGCGACCGTCACAACCCCGTGACGGAACTGGAAGCCCAGACGACCTACGTCGCCGAAGAAGAGGTCCCCGCGGTCCGCTACACGCCCAAGTCGGGCGCGGTCGAGCTCTTCACCGGGAAGGGTTCGCCCGAGGAAGTCCTCCAGTTCGCCTCCTATCTCGTCCAGGCGACGACGGACTCGCTCGACAGCGCCATGGACCGGGACTACTCGGTCAACACGGAGGAACTGAGCGCGCTCATCGACCGCCAGGAGGAACTCGAAGGCGAACTCGACCAGTTGCGCGACCAGATCGACGAACTCCGGCGCACCCCCGTCGACCGCGAGTGAGCTGCCGGTCTCGACGCCAGCCCGACCGTCGATGTCGCTCTCGGCTTCCCGAATATCGATCGGTCGCTCATGGTTTTATTAGGTGTGGAGCGAAAGCCCGCCACAGGGACAGTCAGGGCATGGTCGACCGATTGCGGACACAAGTCGAGAAGGAAGAACGGGACCAGCGGATACTCCGGGTCGTCATCGAGCGGGGGCCGATCGGTATCACCCGACTCGCCGACGAGACCGGCGTCCCGGAACACAAGGTGCGGTACTCCCTGCGGATGCTCGAAAACGACGGGCTGATCGAGCCGACGCCCAACGGAGCCGTCCCGGCCGACGACATCGAAGAGCGTCTCGACCGGATCAACGACGGTATCGACGACATCGTCGAACGACTCGAAACTCTGGACGACCTCTTCTAAGCGCCCGAAAATCGCGCTATTGTGTCGTCTGAACGCCGGTTACGGGATAGTAGTTTTCGCGCACGTACATGTGGTAACCAGTTCTTACTCCGTCGAGTCAGTTCTTACTCGATCGAGTCCAAGTACCTACTCTCTCGACTTTCGGCCCCCGCTCACCGTCGGTTTCCAGAGATCGAGAGACGACTCGGTGGTGGTCGGTGCGTAGGTTAAACAGATTTTTAGTTTGAAAAACCTATTTGAGGGCGTCGTCCCACGGTCGAGTCGTATGGCAGCAAGCAGCGAGTCGACTTCGGCGACGACAGTCCTGTACGTCGTCGTCGTGGTCGTCGCCGTCCTGGTTGCAACCGTACTCGCGCCGGTCGTCTACAGTGCGACGACCGGATCGGGGGACTCGGAAGGCCCGAGCGTCGCCGTCCTCACCCTCCGTGGGGGGACCAGCGGTGCCAACGTCGCGGCCATCTCCGAGGATCTCCGGCAAGTGAGAAACAACGACTCGATCGACGCGGTCGTCATGCGGATCGACAGTTCCGGCGGCGCGGTCACCTCCAGCGAGGAGTTCTACCTCGCGATGAACCGCACCGCAGCGGAGATGCCACTCGTCACGTACGTCGAGGGCTACGCGGCGTCGGGAGGCTATTTCGGCATCGCCCCATCGGACGCGATCTACGTGAAACCGAGTTCGCTCGTCGGTAGTATCGGCGTCGTCGCGACGCTCCCGAGTTCGCTCGAATCCCAGAACGCCCAGGTCCGTAGCGCGTTGCGGACCGGCCCGGACAAACAGCTCCAGACTATCGACGGCGTCCGCGAGGAACTCGAACTCCTCCAGAACGCCTTCGTCGGCACCGTGATGGAACACCGCGGTGACGAACTGACGCTCTCGCGTACCGAGGTGAGCAACGCGGCCACCTACCGCGGGACCGAGGCGGTCCAGAACGGCTTCGCCGACGAGATCGGCACGCTCGAATCGGCCATCCAGCGCGCGGCCACGGAGGCCGACAGCATCGAGGGTGACTCCTACGGCGTCCACTACAAGGCGCCGCCGCAGGTGTCGACGGGGACGATCGTGCTCTCGGACGCCGACGTGGAGTCGACCAACGGCAGCATCGTCTACGTCGACCAGAGAGAGGACACCGGGACGGACTTCGTCCCGCCAGTGCGCTACTACGCGGCCTACGGGATCCCCGAGTCCGCAGTCGAGAACCAGGAGGTGGTGACCAATGAAACCGGCTGAGATCGCCAGACCGCTCGGTGTGTTCGTGATCGTCATCGTAGTGATCCTCGCGGGAAGTGCGGTGCTCGGTGCCGTTGCCGGCGGGGGCGGCGGCGCGCCGACCGACGGCCAGAACATCCAGGGACAGTCACCCGGACAGTTCCAGCCCGAGTCGGTCAACCCCGACGTCGACCCCGAGACCGGCGAGATCTCCGTCGACGCCGACGACGGGACGAAGAAGATCCTGATCGACACCCTGCACGGCAACGCCTTCGACCGCGACGACGTCGAACCGGTCGTCGAGGCGCTGGCCGAGGCGGGCCACACCGTCGACTTCGCCCCGAGCGGCGGGAGTGACAGCGGCGGGTTCGGGAGCAGTAGCAGCTACAACGCCACGCTCCAGGAGTACGACGCGGTCCTCGTCATCAACCCGACCGAGGGCTTCACCGAGGCCGAACGCGCCGGCCTCCGGACGTACATGGATAACGACGGACGCGTCGTCGTGCTGGGCGAACCCACCCAGACCAGCGTCAGCGGGGGCAGCCTGGTCTCGTCGCTGTCGAGCGTCTCGTTCGGCGCCAACGACCTGACCACCGAGTACGGCGCGCGGATGGGCGCCGAGGCGCTGTTCAACGTCGACGACTCCGGCAACGAAAACGGGTTCAAGAGCATCCTCGCCACCCCCGAGAGCACGAGTTCGCTCAGCGAGGGCGTCGACACCGTCACCTTCGAGAACGCCGGGTACATCGTCCGGACGGGCGAGAGCGACGCGACGGTACTCTACACCGCCGCCGACGGCACCAAGACCCTCGAAACGCGGCGCAACGGCACCTACGCCACCGTCGTCCGCAACGACAACATGGTGTTCGTCTCGGATTCCGACTTCGTCGACCAGGACGAGGTCTACGACGCCGACAACGAGGTCTTCGTCAGCAACCTGCTCGACTTCCTCACCTCCGGCGACAAACCCGACGACGTCCCCGAGACGTCCTCCGAAGGTACCCCCGGCGGCTTCTGACCAGTCGGAGCCTTCACTCGACCGCTCGAACCGAATTTCGGTCTTTTTTCGACTGTCGACAGCGACAGGTGTGGTCTCGTCCCACTCGGTCGGGCGACGCGCTTCGAACCACGGTCGGACGCTTCCACGCTCGTTGCGCCCGCGAGACTGCGATCCCTGGTTCGAATCCTGCGTGCCGGTTCGCTCCCTGCGGTCGCTGCACGGGCGCGACGGGATTCGAACCCTTTTTGAGTTCGACACCGGATAGAGAGGGTATGGCCATCAAACCCGCCTACGTCAAGAAGACGGCGACGCTCCTGATGGAGCGGTACCCGGACGCCTGGGGCGACGACTTCGAGCACAACAAGGATCTGGTCGCGGAACTGACCAACGTCGAATCCAAGAACGTCCGCAATCGCATCGCCGGCTACATCGCGAGCAAGCAGGCCCGCCCCGTCGAGGCCTGAGTTTCCCGAGCCCGTCTTCTCACTGTTCTCTTCGACCCACACCCGCTGGTGTGGCGGTCGAAGCGATCGACGTCTCGAAGCAGCGCTGTTCCCCACCCTTTCTGCGACGACCTGGCACGAATAGCGACGATATCGTTATGCTATAACGTACCACATTGTCGGTCGTGACTCGACCATGGCCACCACAGACAGCGGAGCGACGGAGGCGACCGACGAGCGACTCGTCGAAGCGTTTCTGACGGCGTTCGTCGGCGGCGACGCCGAGGTGATCGCAGACCTCGTGACCGACAACTGCGTGCTCCACCAGCCGCGGTGGCCCCTCGACGTCGAGGGGCGCGAGGCGGTCGTGGAGAAGACCCGAACCGCCGACGGGTCGTTCGCGGACGTGGCGATGACCGTCGAGGAGTCGGTGACCTCGGGCGACCGCATCGCGGCGTACGTCACCGCCAGCGGGCACAACGTCGGGGCGTTGCGTGTCGGCGACCGCGAAGTCGCGCCGACCGGGCGGACGTTCGAGGTTCCCCAGTTCGGCATCTACCGGGTCGAGGACGACCAGATCGCGGAGGCGTGGGTCCTCGCAGACGCGCTCGGTATCGTCGAACAACTCGACAACCTTCCGAGCGGACCGGGCAAGTTGCTCGCCATCGCCTTCCGGCAACTCCGGTGGCGACTCGGCGGCCGAAAGACGCTGGAGTGACGCTGGACTCCGGTTTCACACTGACCTCGAATCGCCGACTCCGGACACGAACCGGGTCGCGGACGCCGGGCGAATTCTGGATGATCGTTCGTTTTCGGGCGGTCGTATCCAAAGCGTTTTGACGGGTGGTGACCCTACCCCACGTCAATGTCTGTCAACGTCGGAATCCTGGGGGCGACCGGGGCTGTCGGCCAGCGACTCATCCAGCTACTGGACCCCCATCCCGATTTCGCGATCGAGGCACTGACCGCGAGCGGCGACAGCGAGGGCAAGAGCTACCGCGAAGCCGCCAAGTGGCGCATCGACGCGCCTATCCCCGATTCGGTCGCGGACGTCGAGGTGACCGCGACGACGCCCGAAGAAGTCTCGGACGACGTCGACCTGATCTTCTCGTCGCTGCCCTCCAGCGTCGGTGAGGCCGTCGAACCCGCGTTCTGTGAGGCGGGCTACATCGTCTCGTCGAACTCCTCGAACGCTCGCAACGACGACGACGTCCCGCTCACCATCCCGGAGGTAAACCCCGACCACCTCGACCTCATCGAGGTCCAGCGCGACGAACGGGGCTGGGACGGCGCGCTCGTCAAGAACCCCAACTGCTCGACGATCACGATGGTCCCGCCGCTGGCCGCCCTCGACGAACTCGCGGGCGTCGAACGCATCGAAGTCGCGACGCTCCAGGCCGTCTCCGGTGCGGGCTACTCCGGCGTCTCCTCGATGGAGATCATCGACAACGCCATCCCCTACATCGGCAAGGAGGAGGGCAAGATGGAGACCGAATCGCGCAAACTGCTGGGCACCTTCGACGGCGCCGAGGTCCACTGGCACGACGCCGACGTCTCCGCCTCGTGTAACCGGATCCCGACCATCGACGGCCACCTCGAAAACGTCTGGGCCGACACGTCCGAGGACGTCTCACCCGAAGAAGTCGGCGAGGCCATGACGGAGTACCCGTCGCTTTCCCTGCCGAGTTCGCCCGACCAGCTCATCGAAGTCTTCGAAGAACCGGACCGACCCCAGCCGCGTCTCGACCGCAACCTGGGCGACGGTATGACCGTCTCCGTCGGCGGCATCCAGGAGACGACCCACGGTATCCAGTTCAACACGCTCGCGCACAACACGCTCCGTGGCGCGGCCGGCGCGAGCATCCTCAACGGCGAACTGCTGCTCGAAAACGGCTATCTGTAGCGGTTCTCCAGCACAGTTCGGGCTCGAAACCGGCTTCGAGCACGGAACCTGGACCGCCTCACTCTCGTAGTTATCCCGTCCCGAACTCGCCGAGTCCAGACTGTTCGTGGTCCAGCGGTTCGATCACGGCAGGGTCGTCGTTCGCGGGGTTGTTCACCCGCGTCGATATCTCGTAGGCGGCCAGGTCGTCTTCCGGGTAGGGTCGACAGAGTTCCGTGCGGGCGTCGGGACCGGCGGTGAGCCACTCGGATTCGGCGTCTCTCGATAGCACGACGGGCATCCGGTCGTGGATCGGCTCTAGCAGGTCGTTCGGTTCGGTCGTCAGGATCGTCACGCAGTGGATCGATTCGTTCTCGTCGTCCCCACCTCCCGAGCCCGCTTTGTCGTCCCCATCCGGCCCTTCCCAGACCTCCCAGAGACCCGCCATCGCGAACGCCGGGTCGTCGGGCCGGTGGATGCGGTAGGGCTGTTTCGGGCCGCCGTTCGGGACCTGCCACTCGTAAAAGCCCGACGAGAGGACGAGACACGGCCGAGACTCCCAGGCACGCTCGAAGACGCGTTTCTCGTCGGCGGTCTCCGAGCGGGCGTTGATGATCCCGTCTTCGGGTTCGTCGACCCAGAAGGGGATGAACCCCCAGTGGTAACGGTCGATCTCGTCGGTCGCCTCGTTCGTGACGACCTCCAGTCCGTCGCCCGGTGCGACGTTGTATCGTGGCGTGTACCCCCCGTCGGCGACGACCTCGGCGTCGAACCGCGCTTCCAGGTCCCCCCGCTCGACGAAGAGTGAGTTTCGTCCGCACATACCCGTGAATTCGTGACGCACCGACTTCAAATTGCGTTCGATCGGGACCTGGCAGTGGTTCCAGTCGGATTCGATGAGAGCGGTTTTTCCCTCCCCGCTCGTAGCACGGCCATGGCCGAAGACGGACGATATCGCGTCCTCCCTGGATCGGAGTCGGGCACGCTCCGACTCCTCGACCGTGAGACCTACGAGCCGGCAGTCGTCTCGACCGGTGAGAACGGTGAAGACGGCGAGAACGGCGACGGAACGGTGGACGGCGGAAGCGACCCGGACGAGAGAACGGCGAGCCCGGTCGCAGGGCTCCACCCGGGCTATCTCGTCGACGCGGCGCTGGACTGGTCGACACAGCGGCCGACCGTCGAGTCGGTATCGGTGGTCCGGCCGACCCTGTTCGCGTTCGCCGACCGCGTCGACCCGATGTTCGAGGCCGCCCGGGAGACCTGGGAGGCCGCTCGAAGCGAGGGCGAGGCGATGAACACGCAGGTACTCCGGAACACCGACAACGAGGTGACCGGCGTCGTCTACGTCTTCGCCGAGAGCGGCGACCGCGGCCGTTTCGAGGAGTTCCGCGAGGGTGCGCGCCCCCTCGAACCCGTGCTCGACCGCGTCGCCGACTCGCGCGGCGAGGACGCCCGTGAGGTGTTCGTCCTCCGTGGGGCCGGTGGCGCGTTCACTGCCGTCGCCATCGCGCTCCGGAAGGGCGGCCAGCTGGCCGACACGATGCGGGACACCTACGACTGCCCGCGACCTGCGGAACCGATCGTGAAATCTAACTGATACTCCTGTGGCCGCCGCCCCGGTCGCACTCGTTCCGCGCCCGCCCGTGCGCCTCTTTTTCTGTGTGGGGCACGTTGGTCCGAGTATGAGCAGTTCATCCGCCAACCGGCTCGCGGGCTGGGTGGCCGCCCTCCTGTCGATGCTGGTCTTCGTCGGGGTGTTCGTGACCCTGTTCGACCTGCCAGTGGGCGACGTCGTCGGGCCGGTCAACCCGCTGACCATCGTCGGCCTCGTCGCACTCGCGCTCGCGGGAGTGACCGTCTACTCGGCCGTCGAGATCGTCCAGGCCTACGAGAAAGAGGCGCTGACGGTCTTCGGCGAGTACCGACGGCTCCTCGACCCGGGGATCCACTTCGTCCCACCGTTCGTCTCGAAGACCTACCCCTTCGACATGCGGACCCAGACCATCGACGTGCCCCAGCAGGAGGCCATCACGCGGGACAACTCCCCCGTGACGGCCGACGCCGTCGTCTACATCCGCGTCATGGACGCCCGGCGCGCCTTCCTCGAAGTCGAGGAGTACGAACGCGCCGTCTCGAATCTCGCCCAGACGACGCTCCGGGCGGTGCTGGGCGATATGGAACTCGACGACACGCTCTCGCGGCGGTCGATGATCAACGCACGGATCCGCGAGGAACTCGACGAACCGACCGACGAGTGGGGGATCCGCGTCGAGTCCGTCGAGGTCCGCGAGGTCACGCCCGCACCTGGCGTCAAAAACGCGATGGAACAGCAGACCTCCGCCGAGCGCCGCCGCCGCGCGATGATCCTGGAAGCGCAGGGTGAACGGCGCTCCGCCATCGAGAAAGCCCAGGGTGAGAAACAGTCCGACATCGTCCGCGCCCAGGGGGCCAAACAGAGCCAGATCCTCGAAGCCCAGGGTGACGCCGTCTCGACGGTCCTGCGCGCGAAATCAGCCGAGTCGATGGGTGAGCGGGCGATCATCGACAAAGGGATGGAGACGCTGGAGAAGATCGGCCAGGGCGAGTCGACGACGTTCGTCCTGCCCCAGGAACTCTCCTCGCTCGTCGGTCGCTACGGCAAACACCTCTCTGGCAGCGACGTCTCGGAGATGGGCACAGTCGACGGCAATGGCGAACTCGACAGTCTCGACTTCGACGCCGAGACCCGCGAGTTGCTCGGTCTCGACAACATCGAGGAGATCCTCGGCCAGATCGACGAGGAGGCCGACGTCGACGTCGAGGCCATGGAAGAAGAGGCACAGGCGATCAAAGAGGGTGAAGGGCTCGATATGGGTGAGGACGTGGCCGGGAACGGGAGCGACCGGGAACTCGAACGCGGGTCGGAGTGACACTCGTCGGGGCGTACACCGTGCCTACGGCGGCAAGTGCCGGTCGTAGACGTTCTTGCGGTGACCGCGCCTCGACGACCAGTACGTCTCGTTCCCGGTCCCAGGTGATTATCGCCCGGTAATCGCCGACCCGAAGCTTGTGGTACGGCCACCCCTGCAAACGATCCAGGCGGTGTTCGGTCCACTCGGCAGCCTCGTCGACCTTGTTCACGACGCGCTCGGCAGTCTCGGACTCCAGTTCTTTCAGGTGGTCGATGGCCTGTTCGGTGTACTCGACGTCCGTCACTCGTCGTCGAGACCGAGACGCTCGCGCGCCTCGTCGGCCGACACCGTCTCGCCGCGTTCGCGCTGTTCACGACTCGTTGCGAGGGCCTCGACGAACTCGTCAGACAGTCCTGTCGACGGGTTCACCCAGTCCCGAAGCGCATCGCGGATCGCCTCCGAACGCGAGGTGTACCCACGTCGTTCGTACTCCTCGTCGATCGTTTCGAGCAGTTCGACCGGCACCCGAACGTCGATTTTGGTCGTGCGGTCACCGTCCGATTCGTCAGTGTCAGCGCTCATACGAGTGTGAGACGAGCGTCTCACAGAGAAGGGTTCGGACCAGTAGAACGAGGGCCGACCTGAGCCGAGACATACCCACCTGTAGAAGTCCGGTGCTGGGCCGAGACGCAGCGAAACACAGAACAGGTCCAGTCCGTCACGCCGACAGCGCCGCGTCCAGCCGTGCCTCCAGGTCCAGGAGGTCGTCGCGCAGTTCCTCCGCATCCGGCCCCTCTAGCTCCTCGATCCGCTCGGCGAGCCCCTGCAGTCGGGCGTACTTCTCTGCTTCTTCGACTCCCGTTTTCTGGACGTAGTCCTGGGCTTCGACGTCGTACACCTCGTCTGCGCCGAGGTCGGTCACGGTCAGGACGACGTCCAGTTTGTCTCGATCGACCCCCAGCACCCACTCGCGGGGGATGCCGTGTTCGTCCAGCGCGGCGAAGACGGTCTCGTCGTCTTTTGGCTGTCGTCGCTCCCGGGTCGTCCGGCGTATCGTCCCGTACCTGGCGTGGAGTTCCTGATCGGGCCCGAGTCTCCCCAGGAGCGACTCCCGGGCGGTCTGTCGCAGGCGGTCGGCCTCGTGCTGGACGTCCGAGAGCAGGACGTAGAGGTCGGCCAGCGTGTCCGTCTCCAGGCGCTCGGTATCGGCCGACTCCAGCGTATCGAGCAGGTCCGCGAGCAGTATCGCGTCGTCGTGGAGACGCTCCGGGTGTGTGCGGGCCTCTGCCGGAGAGATAAGGTACGGACTCCCGCCGCCCATCTCGGGGTCGGGAACGTAGGCGATTTCGTCGTCCTCGACGCCGTAGTCCGCCAGAAGTGTCAGGACCGTCGCGTACGGCTCGACGCCCGGTGAGAAGTCCGCGACAGGGAGTGGATACCCCTCCAGACGGTCGGCGAGGGTTCCGAACTGTTCGCGCACGAGGAGTCGTTCCTCGCCGCTATCGTCGAAGTGGACCCGGAGGCGGTCGGCGGTGACGTCGAGCACCCGGAACGGTCGCTCCGAGAACGGTGTCACCAGCACGGTCCCGGGTTCGATGTCGACACACCGGTCTCGAATAGCGTTCCAGCGGTCTCCGTATCTCCCGCTCATGGTGATCGAGATACGGCGTCTGTGTGCAAAAGCGTGCGCTCGGCGGCCCGTTTTCGGCACGTACGGATCCAGCGACGCACAACAGAGTGACGTACTATCTCGGAGAGAAAGAGTCCCCGTCGGGACTCGTCGGTATCGTCACTCGCCTCCCGAGTCGCTTCGGAGTGTGAGCTGTCCCAGAATCCAGGCTGTAGCGACAAGTGCTACAACGCCCGCGGCCGCGACATCGAGGCGGCCGAGGACCAGCCCGCCGAGTCCGACCGCGAGACACGCCAGCATCAGCACGGTCATCCCCTTCTGAAACCGTTCACTGACCATCAGTCACCTCCTCCGTGATCGCGACCGGTCTCAGTCTCCGCCGTCGAACCGCGGGAGCGTCTCATTGCTGCTGTCTTTTCCTGGCACTCACTTACGCTATGTGTCTCTGTCGACTGGTGGCTACGCGCCGTCGTATTGGATGCCACAGTACGCAGATCGCTCATACTGGAATTAGCTCTGTACCGGCTGCGGCCTCCGAAGATACGCTTTTCGTCCAAAAACCAATTGAGTGAGTGGGTCCGGGCGGATATTGAACCGGATGCAGACATTCCGGGATGCTCGCTCCGCTGCGCTTCCGGGCTGTGACTGCCTGGGTTCAAATCCGCCGAGTTCCACACACCGAACGCTGATTGCGAGAGCCACAGAGGGCTCTCGCGTGGTGGCGTTCGGAGAAGTGGGTCCGGGCGGATTTGAACCTCGGTCGGAGCGAAGCTCCTCCCTAGTTCAAACCGCCCGCAGAGCTGATTTGCTCCTCACGTCCGTTCGTCGCAAAATCAGTGGGTCCGGGCGGATTTGAACCACCGACCTCGGCCTTGTAAAGGCCACGTCATAACCAACTAGACCACGGACCCTCGTGACGAGCAAGCCCCCGCGCCGGAATAACGCTTTCTTTCTCTCCACCGCCGACCGTGTGAATCACGCTTCACAGATCACTTATCGGACACCCGGCCGTCCGTCACAGCATGGCTCTCCAAGCGAATTCCGACACGGGATCGTTCGACGACGAGGTTACACGGTGGTCTCTCGTGGCGACGGTCGGCATCGTCGCCCTCTCCATCGGCTACGAGGCCGGCAGCGTCCTGGCAGGGGACTCACTGGACGTCCTCTGGCTCGTTCCGATACTCGGGGGTATGACCACCGTCTTCCTCGCCCTCCACGCCCGAGAAGACGACTGATAGTGCTTATTGTAGAATATTTCCGGATCGCGCCGACCCCGGGGTCGGCGTGTACCGGTAAATCACTACAATAAGCACTATGAGACCGCGTTCTCCGGCGACGTTTCGACCGATCCGTGGATTTACTCCCCCTCGCGCCCTACTAACGGTCGATGGCCGACCGCCCAGTCTTCGCCACGCTGCTGGCCGTCGTCGTCCTCGCGGCCGTCGCCGCCGTCGTCGCCCAGTCGGGACTGATCTACACCGTCGCCCCGCCGAGCCCCGACGGCTACGAACGCGTAAACGTCACCGCCTACGACGACGACTGCGGCGAACTCGCCACCGTCGAGGTCCGCGTCGCCGACACGCGCGACAAGCGCTATCTCGGCCTCAGCAACACCTCCGAACTCGCGATGGGCGAAGGCATGCTGTTCGTCCACCCCAGTGAGAGCGAACATAGCTACGTCATGCGAGATATGTCATTCCCGCTCGATATCATCTTCATCAATACGAGCGAGCGCGTGACGACGATACACCACGCACCCGTCCCCGAGGGCGAGTACGAACGCACCTACTCCGGCCGCGGCAAGTGGGTCCTCGAAGTCCCCCGCGGCTGGAGCAACCAGACCGGCCTCTCCGTCGGCGACCGCATCGCCATTCCACCCGCCGCCAACGACACCGGCTGAGTGAGCTCTCACCTCACGACCACTCCTATCAGATCACGTTTGATTACGCGGCGGTGTGGGACAAACTATCGCACATTCGGCCCGAAAGCGGTCTTTTTCACCGGCTTCGGCTCCAGTTGGACACGTCACCGTGTGGGAACGTTCCGCACGGCTCCGACGGTCTTTTGACGATTCGGCCCTTCGACAGGAGCGATGAGTGTAGACCTCGACGAGGACGAGGTGTTCGAGGACGTCCGCGAGCGGGTCGACCGGCCGATGCAACGGTTGTTCACCGAATACGGCCGGGAGAACGCCCCCCAGTTCGTCGTCGGTCTGATCAGCAGTATCTTCGCGCGTGTACTCGACCTCCTGCCGCCGCTCATGCTGGCGCTGGCGATCGACGCGATCTTCCGCGACACCGCGCCGTTCAGTCTCCCGCTGATTCCCGACGCCTGGTTGCCGACCGGTGAGACCGGCCAGATCTGGTTCACGGTCGCCCTGATCGCCACGGCCTTCTCCGTGGGCGCCATGTTCCACTGGTCGCGTAACTGGGGCTGGAACTCCTTCGCCCAGAACATCCAGCACGACATCCGGACCGATACCTACGACAAGATGCAGCGGCTCAACATGGATTTCTTCGCCGACAAACAGACCGGCGAACTGATGTCTATCCTCTCGAACGACGTCAACAGGTTAGAGCGGTTTCTCAACGACGGGATGAACTCGTTTTTCCGGCTGTCGGTGATGGTCATCGCGATCGCGGGCATCCTGGTCTACTGGAACTGGCAACTCGCGATGGTGACGCTGGTGATCGTTCCCCTCATCGGCTTCTTCACCTACAAGTTCGTCCAGATCATCCAGCCCCAGTACGCCGAAGTCCGCTCCTCGGTGGGGCAACTCAACTCCCGCCTGGAGAACAACCTCGGCGGTGTCCAGGTCATCAAGACCTACAACACCGAGGGCTTCGAGTCCGACCGCGTCGACGACGTCTCCGGGGACTACTTCGACGCCAACTGGGCCGCGATCAACACCCGGATCAAGTTCTTCCCCGGACTGCGATTGCTCTCCGGTGTCGGGTTCGTCGTCACGTTCCTCGTCGGCGGCCTCTGGGTGTTCACCTCCCAGACGACCGGCACCGGCCCCTGGTTTTTCACCGGGACGCTCACCGAGGGGGAGTTCGTCGGGTTCATCCTGCTCTCCCAGCGGTTCATCTGGCCCATGGCCCAGTTCGGGCAGATCATCAACATGTACCAGCGCGCCTACGCCTCCAGCGAGCGCATCTTCGGGCTGATGGACACGCCGAGTCGCATCCGCGAGGACCCCGACGCCGAACCGCTCGTCGTCGAGAACGGCGACATCGAGTACGACGACGTCTCCTTTGGCTACGACGACGAGAACATCGTCGAGGACATCTCCTTCGAGGTCGACGGCGGCAACACCATCGCGCTCGTCGGTCCGACGGGCGCCGGCAAGTCGACGGTGATGAAACTCCTCCTCCGGATGTACGACGTCGACGAGGGGGCGATCACTATCGACGACACCGACCTGCGGGACGTCACTATCCCGAGTCTCCGCCGGCAGATGGGCTACGTCAGCCAGGAGACGTTCCTCTTCTACGGCACCGTCGAGGAGAACATCGAGTACGGCACCTTCGACGCCGACCGCGAGGACATCGTCGAGGCGGCGAAGATGGCCGAGGCCCACCAGTTCATCCAGAACCTCCCCGAGGGCTACGACACGAAAGTCGGCGAACGCGGCGTGAAACTTTCGGGGGGGCAGCGCCAGCGGATCGCGCTGGCCCGGGCCATCCTCAAGGACCCGAAGATCCTGGTCCTGGACGAAGCCACGTCGGACGTCGACACCGAGACGGAGATGCTGATCCAGCGCTCGCTGGACAAGTTGACCGCCGACCGGACGACCTTCGCGATCGCCCATCGCCTCTCGACTATCAAGGACGCAGACACGATCGTGGTGCTCGAAGACGGGAAGATCGTCGAACGGGGTTCGCACGAAGACCTGCTCGCCGAGGACGGCCTCTACGCCAAACTCTGGGCGGTCCAGGCCGGTGAGATCGACGAACTCCCCCAGGAGTTCATCGAGCGTGCCGCGCGTCGGCGCTCGCAGGTCGACGCCGACCCCGACGAGATCGAAGCCAGCGACGACGACTGACGCTAACCACGGCGCCCGTTTGCTCTCCTCGAAGGACTCCCGTGACAGATTCAGTGTAAGGAGTATCTTTTAGTGAACCAGCGGTCACTGGTCGGTGTGCAATTATCGCGCCGCGAGACACTCGGTCTACTTGCTGCAGGGATCGCGTCGACATCCGGGTGTGCTGCACTGGACGACGCAGCAGAGGCCGCAGTCGAGGCCGGCGAGACTTCGTCGCCGACGCCCGAACCGCGCGGAACGATTCCGCTGGGGGGGTTTCAGACACCGGAACCGACACCCACGTCGACGCCTCGGCAGGACGTGGGTGACATAATCGACTTCGTCGAGAACAACACGGCCGGACCGGCGGGGACGCCGACCGACAGCGGTTTCGACCCGAACGAGTTAGACCCGATCCCGGTGTACGACATCGACCATTCGACCGAGGTCGAGGCGGGTTCGTACATATACTGGGACCTGGACCTCCCCTCACGTCTGGATGAAGGAACCGACTCCGTCACGCTGCAGTACGAGGCGATAGTCCGAAACGGCCCCCCTGTCGACTGGTATCTCCTCGAAGCGACGGAATTCGAGAGCTATTCGAGCGGGGAGAACTTCCTCTATCGCACACGAGCTAGCGCGACGGACACCAAATTCGGTGACGTTTCCGTCACTATCCGGGATATCCGACTGTACGTGTTCCTCGTCGACAACACGAATGCCGGGGATGCGGACCCAGCCGGTAGACCAGTAGACGTCGACGTGGAACTCGTCGTCGAGTGAGAGACGTAAACGCGTCTCCAGGCGGCAGGATCCCTGCGCTACGATCCCCGGAACGACTGCGGAGGCGACGTCCGTCCCGACGGGAATCGTGGTCGCCCGGTCGGCCAGGTCGTGGGTTGTACCACCATCAGGCCGTGCCGGGAAGCTTTTGACGTGGGAGCGTGAGACGCCTGCTATGAAAGTCCTCCTCGGGACCGGCGGTCGGGAAGACGGGTTCGACGCGCTGGCGCGGACGCTCGAGCGCACACGGGAGGCGGGTGACGACCTCACCGTCGCGGTCCTGGAGACCTCCTCCGACGTGGACGTCGAGTCGGTCGCGGACGACGTTCGCGAACAGGTTACAGCCAGCGGTATCGATGCCGACGTCAGAGTGCTGGAGGGACACCCAGGGAGTCAGCTGGTCGAGTTCGCCGAGACGGAAGGGTTCGAACAGATCGTCCTCGGCGGCGGCCAGCGCAGTCCACTCGGAAAGATCGACCTCGGTGAGGTCGCCGAGTTCGTCCTGTTGAACGCCGACGTCTCCGTCACGCTGATCCGATGACAGACCGTATCTACCCCGACGACCCCGTCGGGTCGTTCCCGCCGCCGCCGGCCACGCTCACCGACGCCGAGAGCCGGGAGATCCGCGTGCGCGAGAGCGGTCGTGACGACCTCGACGCGCTCGTCGGGATGTACGAGGATTTCGACCCCGCGGACCGCGCACAGGGGATCCCACCGGTCGACCCCGACGCGATCCGCGAGTGGCTCGACGCCATCGTGACTCCCGAGGCGGTCACGGTCGTCGCCGAACACGACGGCCGTCCCGTCGGCCACGCCATCCTCGTCCCGGACAGCGGCGAGGGCTACGAACTCGCCATCTTCATCCTCGACGAGTACCAAGGCGCGGGGATCGGCACCGAACTCCTCGAACACCTGCTCGGCCAGGGACAGGCGGCGGGCGTCGGGCGGGTGTGGCTGACCGTCGAACGCTGGAACGAACCGGCGATCGCGCTCTACCGGAAGATCGGCTTCGAGACCAGCAGTTCGGAGAGTTTCGAACTGGAGATGTCGCTCCGGCTCTGAGCCGGTGGCGACTGGGTCGAGCGCGAGATTCAGACAGAGAGCACAGGTTGAGAGGCGTATTCGACGACGTACTGGGCGGACTTGCCGAGCGTCTCGTCCGGGTCGTCGCTGGGCTCGCGAGGGACGACCACGAAGTCAGCACCCATGTCCTCGGCGACGTCGAGGATGACGCTGCCGGGGTGCTGGCGGAGGTGCGAGCGGGAGAAGCCGGCGGCCGTCGAGTGAGTCATCTCGACGGATTCAGCTCGCTCGGCGACGGAATCGGCGACCGAGAGCTGGTCGGCCGCGACGCTCCCGGGGTCGACGTCACCGGCGTCCATCCCCTGGATCACCGTCTCGTCGACGACGTGGAGGACGTGGACCGCCGCGTCGAACCGGTCGGCGACCGCGATGGCGCGGGCCAGCGCGTCCTCGGCCCGGTCGCTGGCGTCGACCGGCGCGAGCACCAGGTCGATGTCGAGGGTCATCGAACACAGGTCCGACCGGCGCGCTGAAAAACCCTCCGGGGTCCGGTCGAACGCACCGACCGGCCGCGAGCGGACGGACCGTGGCGTTCTTGTGTCATCGGGCATTCCCGTGTCATCGGGAGTTCGTGGCGTCGTATCGGTCCGGCGGGTTCACTCCCCCGCGTACTCGGGACCGATGCCTTCATTCTCCCGTGTACCCAGGTGTCACACATGCGCGTCCGCGACTGGCAGGACATACTCGAAGACGTCGTGGAGAGCGGTGCCGAACCGAACGGCTGGCGGGCGGTCGGTGGCGACCGGGCCGGCGGTATCGGCGAGGACCTCTACGTCGGCCACCCGTCCGTGGGCGTCTATCAACTGAAGACCTACGCCCGCAACCCCTACCAGGTCGAAGGTGTCGGCGCCGAGGTCGCCCGCCGCATCGACGACGACCTCGACCCGCTCTTTCCCGAGGACGGGTCGGGCATGTTCGGCGTCCAGCAGCCCATGGAGGACGAAGACGAGGCCGAACAGGCCGCGAGCAGACTCGAAGAGGTCGTCCAGACCCACGCCGACGCGCCGACGACGCCCGGCGCGCTCTTCGAAGACGTGATGGACGTCCTCGACAGTCCGGCCTACGGGCCGATGGAGTTCGACCAGCACGACCGCCCCGAGGCGATGGACGACCTCGCGGACACCTTCGAAGAAGCCGAGGAGTTGCTCGAAGCCGAGTTCGAGGACGTCGTCGACGAGAACGTCGACAGGGGGTTCCAGTGAGCGCCGACTCCCGCTCCCGTGTCCGGGCGTACTACGACGCGCTCCGCGACGGCGACCCGCTCTATCCCTACTTCGCCCCCGACGACAGGATCGTCAAGTTCGGTATCTCCGAACACCTCGACGGCTACGGCGAAATCGAGGAAGCGCTACGCGAGCAGACGCGGACGACCGCCGACTGGACGGTCGCGAGTCGCGACCTGCGCGTGACCGAGCGTGACCGCCACGCCTGGTTCGCCGACCGCGTCGGGATGGGCTGGACCGACGTCGAGCGAGACGTCCGCCACGAGTTCGACACCCGCTGGAGCGGCACGCTCGAACGCGAGCGCCGCACGCGCGGCGAATCCGAGGACTCGCCCGGTGACTGGCGGTTCGTCGGGATGCACGTGAGTACGGCTGGTGAGATATCATGACGAGCGGGCACACGATGGGAAAGCGATAATGGTCGGACCGATCAGCCAGGGCGAACGCGACGCGTTCAACCGCAAACTCCAGGTCGGCGTCGCCGTCCTCGTCGCCGGGTCGATGGCGCTCGTCGCGCTCGGTGCCGGCGCGACCCTCGTTCAAACTGCCCTCGCCGCAGTCGTCGGGGTGCTCGTCGGCGGCGTCATCGCGTGGTACACCGTCCCGACGGGACTGGCACCGGCCGAAAAACAACGGGTAGCGAACGCCGAGCCCGACAACCCCTTTACCGACGGTGGCGGAGGTGGCAACGGTGGGGGCGGCGGCAACGGTGGGGGCGGCGGCAACGATGGCGGTGGTGACCGCAGGGACGGTGGCGGCGCTGGTGCCAGTGGCGACGGCAACCGCGGCGGTGAGTCCGACCCGGACGACGGTGGTCGCCGCGCTTCGAAGCCCCGGTCTCGCCGGTAGTCGATCGCTTTCTCGTGTGCTGTTCGAGTGCGAGTCTAGCAGATGTTTCGAGGTCAGTCTCCGTGAGAAAAACGGTGACCGCAGACCGCGCCGCAGTCGATGTGGTGCGTTGAAAGCCCTCGGGCCGCTGGCGGTCGCTGAGCGGGATATTCTCGCTCGGTCATCCGCACCGCGCCGCGCTCGCTCGAATAGGGCCCGCTCAGGCGACTACGCGTTCGCCGCCACCGGCCCTCGCCCTTTCAGTCCGCCAGGGATATTTTGGTTGCACAGGCCCTGTACTTCTGCGGTTGTGAGGCGAAGCTGGGGAATTCACAGATTCGGCGGTTCTGACCGGGACGAATCCGGGAATTTCGACAGTATCGAGTGAATCACCGGCAACATAGGTCGGGGTCGATCACAG
>Ga0207771_100079_pt1 | contig 69953 bp, 72 predicted proteins | sample A23M2SouthBayCA_2_FD_187731 | JGI IMG/M metagenome (GOLD analysis project Ga0207771, IMG submission 187731) | Aerobic enrichment media microbial communities from Eden Landing Ponds, California, USA - A23 M2 (2) (SPAdes) | ecosystem: Environmental > Aquatic > Marine > Unclassified | place... | reverse complement strand
TCGCGCATGGACGCGGCACTCGGCGCACCGGAGACGATGCGCGAGCGGGCCGAGGACCTGACGCCGATGATGGCCCAGTACTTCGAGCTGACCGACCGCTACGACGATTCGCTGGTGCTCTTTCAGGTGGGTGACTTCTACGAAGCCTTCTGTGAAGCGGCCGAGCGCGTCGCCCGGCTCTGTGAGATCACGCTCACCAAACGTGAGGACTCCACCGGCGAATACCCGATGGCTGGAATCCCGATCGACAACGCCGAGAGCTACGTCGAGACATTACTGGATGCCGGCTATCGCGTCGCCATCGCCGATCAGGTCGAAGATCCAGACGAGGTTTCGGGTGTGGTCGAACGAGCAGTTACCCGTATCATCACGCCGGGAACCCTGACCGAAGACGAACTGCTGGGCGGGGCGGACAACAACTACGTCGCCGCGCTCGCAGCCGAGGATGGCCGATACGGCCTCGCGCTGGTCGACGTCTCGACGGGCGACTGCTATGCGACCGGCAGTAACTCTCTGGCGACGATCGAAGACGAGATCAGCCGATTCGGACCAGCCGAGGCAATCGTCGGTCCGGAGGCGGATAGCGATACCTTCGACGGAAACTGTATGGTCACGCCCTACGACGCGGGCGTCTTCGAGTACGAACGGGCCAGCGACCGCGTGGGTGAGTACTTCGGGCCGCCAGAACGGCTGCTTGCCAGCGACGTCGAGGTTCGTGCCTGTGGTGCACTGCTTTCGTATGCGGAGTACACCCGCGGCGGTGCCGGCGTCGGTGAAGATGGGCATCTGGACTACCTGAATCACCTCACACGGTACGATCCGCGGGAGTACATGGTGCTCGACGCCGTCGCACTCGAAAGTCTGGAGGTGTTCGACCGCCGTGCCGTCAGGAGCCCCGAGGGACTGACACTTGTCGACGCGCTCGACGAAACCGCGTGTGCGCTCGGCCGCCGGACACTGATCGACTGGCTGCGACGACCACTGCTGGAACGCGACCGGATCGAGCGCCGACACGAGGCCGTCGACGAATTACTCGGCGACATCCAGACCCGTGAGCGGCTCCACGATCGGCTGCGTGAGGTGTACGACCTCGAACGTCTCGTCTCGCGCGTCTCACGCGGTCGGGCCAACGCCCGTGACCTCAACGCGCTGGGCGCGACCCTGTCGGTCGTCCCGGACGTTCGAGACGCCATCGCCGACGCCGACAGCGCGAAGCTTCAGTCGCTGTACGACCGACTGGACGACTTGCCCGAGATTCGGGGGTTGATAGACGATGCGATCTCCGACGATCCGCCACCAGAACTCACGGAGGGCGGGATCGTCGCCGCGGGATACGACGAGACACTGGACGAGCTTCGAGCGACCGAGCGCTCCGGGAAGGACTGGATCGACACGCTGGAGCAACAGGAGCGCGAACGGACCGGGATCGACTCGTTGAAGGTCGGGCACACCTCGGTGCACGGCTACTACATCGAGGTGACCGACGCCAATCTCGATCGCGTCCCCGAGGATTACCAGCGCCGCCAGACCCTCAAGAATAGCGAGCGCTACTACACGCCCGAACTCAAGGAGCGCGAAGACGAGATCATCCGGGCCGAACAGCGCGCCGACGATCGGGAGTACGACCTGTTCGTCGACGTGCGAGACGACATCGCCGCCGAGTCCGAGCGTATCCAGGACCTCGCAGACGCGCTGGCCGAACTCGACGTGCTCGTCTCGTTTGCAACTGTGGCCGCCGAATTTGACTACGCGAAACCGGAAATCACCGACGAAGGAATCGATATCGAGGCGGGTCGCCATCCCGTCGTCGAGCGGACCGAGGACTCGTTCGTCCCCAACGGGGCCCACTTCGACGAGGAGCAACAGTTCGCCATCGTCACGGGACCGAACATGAGCGGGAAGTCGACGTACATGCGCCAGGTCGCGCTCGTCTCGGTGCTGGCCCAGGCGGGCAGTTTCGTCCCGGCCGAGCGGGCCAGCCTCCGGATCGTCGACCGCGTGTTCACACGGGTCGGCGCGAGCGACGACATCGCGGGCGGGCGCTCGACGTTCATGATCGAAATGACCGAACTCGCGGAGATCCTCGAACATGCGACCGAGGCGTCGCTGATCCTGCTCGACGAGGTGGGTCGGGGGACCTCGACGACCGACGGACTCGCGATCGCACAGGCAGTGACGGAGTATATCCACGACGAGATCGGGGCGACCACCCTCTTTGCGACCCATCACCACGAACTGACCGCAGCGGCCGAGGACTTCTCGGGCGTGTTCAATCTCCACTTCCGGACCAGTCGCGCCGATGGCAACGTGGTCTTTGAGCACGCAGTTGCGCCCGGTGCGGCCGAGGCCTCCTACGGCGTCGACGTCGCTGGCGTCGCGGGTGTCCCCAATATCGTCGTCGAACGCGCCGCTGATCTACTGGCCGAGGAGGCCGTCGGATCCATGTCGGTGGGGAGTGTCGGCCCGGAGACAAACGGCCACGATATCCCGGGGGCGACCACCGGCGAGGACGGCAGCGACGTCGAGGCAGGGCTTCGGGAGGCGCTTCGGGACGTATCGATCGCCGAGACCACACCACTGGAGGCTCTACAGACGCTTGCGGACCTGAAGTCGCAGGTCGAGGACTGATAGTGACCGTTGTAACGATTTACCGGTACGACCGCACTACGTCGTGCGGTCGACACGGAACAGACTTACAACGGTTACTATGACACTTTTGGTCATGGCCAACGAATAGTCGAGAGATGACGTTCCTCCGCCAGTATCTCGGGGTTCGCCACTGGATCCTCGTCTGGACGCTCGTCGTCGCTGGTGGCGGTGGCTTCGCGATCCAGCGCTTCGACGCCCAGCGTGTCGTCCGCGAGGTCGCCCCCGAGTTCGCGACGTACGCTGGCTTGCCGACCCAGATCACGCTTGTCGTCGTGATCTGGCTCCTCGGCGTCGTGCTATTGAGACGCGGCGAGCGGCTGGCCTGGACACGATTGCGAAGGAACTCGCCGTTTTCGGCCCAGCGCGAGGACAGACGACGGCCGCCGCTACAGAACGAGTACAAGCGCAAGACGATCACTGTCGACGTGATTGATCGTGGCCTTGTGCGCCAGCAGGGTGTCCGCGTCGAAACGCTCCTTGATGGGCTCTCGAAGCCGCTCGCGCTCGAACTGCGCTACGTCGGCAGCGGTGGTCGCGAGGAGGGGATCAGGACCGGTAACGACGCGCTCGACGAGCAGTTTGTCCTGACAGTCGAAGCAGGATCGAACCTTCGGGAAGTCTTCGATCCGGAGGTGCAGTCGGCGTTGATGGACATCTCGATCCCGGGGACGTTACGAGTCACGAACGAGCGCGTCGTCTACGATGTTCCATTTACACGGGTACGCCCGGACGAGCTCGGTGCCATCGCGAGGGCGGTCGCGACTATCGCGGCGCGACTGGAGCGACTCGCACGAAAGGGCCACCGCTAGCTGGGCTACTGCTATGGTTCCAGCGAGACGAACTCCAGGCCACGTTCGGCCAGCAGCGTCCGCGCACGGTCGGTCACCGACGGGGCGACCAGGATCCCGCGAACGTCGGCGTCGTCGTGGAGATCGCGTTCGAGCGCCTCGACGTAGCGAGCGAGTTGCCCGACGGCGTCGGGACCGACCCGCCGCCGTTTCAACTCGACGACCACAGCTTGGCCGTTGGCGTCCTCGCCGTAGATGTCGACGGCACCGGCCGGCGTCTCGCGCTCGGTCGACAGCGGCGTGAACCCGGGTTCGATCAGTTCGGGTTCGTCAAGCACGCGCTCGCGGAGGTCTTCCTCCGTGCCCGTGAGCGAGAGCTCCTCGGGGTCGGTGACGTCGAAGGCGGCGACGTGTTCGATCCCGCGAAACTGCACGAGCAGTTCCTCTTCAGGTGTCGAGCGCTCGCTGCGGAGCGTGAGTACGTCGTCTTCGATCGAGATTTCGTGGGTGCAGCCCGGTGGTTGCCAGTTCACGGGCTGGTGACCCTCGTCGGTGTGGACGAGGACGGTGCCGTCGGGTTTGCACATGACGTGGCGGTCGCCGGGACCGAGCGTGCTCACGGCCCGGCCCTCGTAGTCGACCGTACACTCGCCGAAGATCGTCACGAGGGCGTCGCTGTCCAGCCCCGTCTCGACGACCGACCGCGCGATCTCGATCGAGGGGTTCGTCCGCGCACGAACGCTCTCGGTGGTTGTCACGCCACTCCGTAACTGACGCTGACACTAATACTCGTTCGTTTCCCTCTCACTCCAGGGAGCGAACACCTTCCGGCTGGCTCCGCGCTGGCTGACCGCGTCGGCGAGCACTGCCCGCGCGTCGGTTCGGGAGAGATACCCGCCCACGACGGCCTCGGCGACGGTGTCTTTTGCCGCAGCGAACCACTCACGGAACGCCTCGGCGTCGGCTGGCGAGTCGACGGCGACGACGAGGCCGTCTGGCTGGCAGTCGCCGGGTCCACCATTGAGTAACGACTCACCGAGGTAGTGTCCGAGGCCGAACCACAGCGGCAGGTAGGTGTCGACGACGTACTCGGCGCTGACACGGTAGAGCGCCTCGTGGCGGGCAGGATCGACCATCGTCAGCACGTCCCCAAATGGCCGGGCGACCACCCGCGGAGCGGGGTCGATTGCGTCCCCAGCGTAGGGGTCGGTCGGGCTTATCGCGTCGGCAAGGTGACAGTCGAAGCCACCCCAGCGGGAGGTGTGGATGTCGTAGCGACCGTCTGGGCGCTCGTAGGCGACCAGTGCGTGGTGGGCCACGGCTCAGCCTCGCCTCCGGCTGTCGCGAGTTCGAATCACACCGCCGGCTGGGGCGGATTCCGATTTAAACTTCGGGCCGGGATCGTATCGTCGACTATGCTGGCCGCTCGCGATCGCCCTTTCGAGTCATATCGAGTAGTTTGAGCACGATCAACAGCGGCAGCAGCGGCAGCAGCAGTAACAGCAGACATACGGCGATGATGTATCCGGCGAGGCCCATATGCATGACCTCTTTGGGATGGGTGGGTGGTGTCACAGTGTCCATACGTGAGTATACTGACCGGTCCCCCATAGTTGGTGGGCCAAATTATCGTCCGACGAGACGACCGAACAGGCCGGACTCGGGGTCGCCCTCGTCGTCGCCGGCGTAGTAGCGAAGGTAGCCCCAGATCCCGATCTGGACGGCGACTCCGCCGACGAAGACGCCGTAGAGCCACGGCGAGACGAACGCGTCGACGATCTCGCGGACGCTGGTGACGTTTTCGATCGCGGGGGCCATGCCGATCGAAACCAGTGATGCACCCCAGGCAGCCGAGACCACGAGGACGATCACTTTTCGCAAGAGCCAGCCAGCCAGCAACCCGGCGAGGAGGCCACCGCCGACAAGGGGATCGACCAGCGTGCCGGGCTGGGTCAGGGACGCGCCGGCGGCGTAGGCTCCGACGGCCAGGCCAGTGAACGCCCCGGCAGTCAGGACAGCCATCCGGTAGGCCGTCAGCACCAGGTAGATCCCGACGACGGCCCCGACGACGATCGCGCCGACGAATACCGGCAGGTCGGCCCCGATTCCGGTCCCGACGAGTGCGCCGGCCGCACCGCCGAGTAGCCCGCCGAAGCCAAAGAGTGCCTTCCGATAGACGAACACACCGGTCGTCGCGAGGACGATTCCGAGGACGAGCAGCAGCGGCTTGAGTGGAACTGCCATACGTAGCGTGGCGACGACCAGCCACATAAACGTACCCGCCGCTCGCGTGGGCGAATCGACTTCGGTCGTTTGATAGTGCTCGCCCGCGACCGTGCAGACGCTATGGCAGACTGTCCCGAGTGCGGCGCAGATGTCGCACTGCACGACGACGCGGAGATCGGAGAGATCATCGACTGTGCGACTTGCGGTGCGGAACTGGAAGTCGTCGGTGTCGACCCCGCAGAACTGGATACCGCGCCCGAACTCGAAGAAGACTGGGGCGAATAAGGCCCCTGAGGGCGCTCCGGATGTCGTCGGAGTCGCCCGCCCTCGCTTCGAGTGGAGATATGTTACACGCCGGAAAATAGATTATTATATCAGAACACACAATGTGAATCTATGGCTACCCACTCGCGGTCGCGACCGCGGTGGGGTGGCGCCCGGGGCGTGAGTGCCATCGGCGCGGCGTTGCTCGTCGCCGCGCTGGCCTACGGGAGTCGCCAGTTCGCCACGGAGGCGCTGGCACTGTCTCCAGTTGTCGAGGTCGGGCTGGTGGTCGCGCTCTGTGGGACGGTACTGGGGACGGGCCACTGGTTGCAGGACAGTGAGTTCACCGACAGAGATCTCTGGCGGGTCGCCATCTGGGTCAGTCTGGGAATCATCCTGCTGGTCGGGCTGACGACGTGGCAACTGCTGACGCAGGTCAGCGGCGGCGTGACGCTGCGAGATCCGCTGACGACGCTCGTGGTCACCCAGACCGTCGGGGCGACCGCAGGGCTGCTGGTTGGGCTCTATCACGTCCAGTCACTTCGCAACGCGCGGGCCGCAGAGAACGCGGCCGCCGCAGCAGCGGAGGCAGAGGCAGTTCAGGAGCAGCTGGCGTTCCTCCACGCGCTGGTTCGCCATCACCTGCGCAACGGGATGCACGTCATCCAGTCGTACGTCCGACTGCTCGACGACCACGTCGACGACTCGGGCACAGAGCATCTGGAGACGATCGAGCGCCGAAGTCAGCGACTGGTCAGGCTGGTCGACGAGATGGAGCCGCTCGCGACAGCGATCGACCCCGACAGTCGTTACCAGTCGGTGGATGTCTGTGTACTCCTCGAACGCGAGGCGTCTCACTTTGCAGTTACACACCCCGACTGTCGGATCGACGTTTCGGGGCCGGACGGCGTGACGGTCCGCGCAGATTCGCTGTTGTCTGCGGCTATCGAGACGCTGTTACGCGGGGCGATCGAGCGAAGCGCGGTCAACGGTCCGACGGTCGAAGTCGACATCACTACCAACGATGGACAGTGTCGGATCGAGACGACGGCCAGCGGGCCCGCGCTCGATGGTGGAATCGACCAGCACTTTCTCGCGAGTGCCCACTCGACAGACAGCGTCTCGGCCGGCGACACTGATCTGCAGGTCGCCCGCGAGGTCGTCGAGCGCTACGATGGCGACCTCACTGTCGACGACCGAGCGAGTCGGCCACGTTTCGTGCTGACATTGCCGATTGACGAGTCGTGACCGGAGTCCGACGACGCCTGACCGCCGACTTTCTTGTGCCGACCGCTCCAACGACCGCCTGATGGCTGACCCGATCATGTGTCCGGAGTGTGGGTGGACAGGGACCGAGAGCGATCTCGACGCCGAACAGGGCGTCAAGCAGTGCCCGATCTGTGATACGAACGTCGAGTTCGTCGACTATAGTGACAATTGAAACGATTTACACACTGATCGCACGACAGTCGTGCGATCGTGTGTGCTGTCATTTTCAATGGCTACTATACGCTGTCGCTACAGCCATGCAGTGATCGAGCGTAGATAACCTGGAAAATAATAGTGATTGCTGTAGCGATTTACCGGTCCGATCGCACGACTCCGCGCGCGATCGATCCGGAACAGACCTACAGCAACCACTATCAGGCGACGTTGAACCCTTTGTCGCGGAGGAAGTCCTCGACGCGACCGGTGTGATTGCCCTGGAGCTCGATCTGGTCGTCCTCGACGGTACCCCCACAGGCGAACTTCGATTTCAGATCCGAGGACAGACTGTCCATGTCGACGTCACTCGGATCGAATCCCTCGATGATCGTTACCTCCTTACCGTAACGGCGCTCGTCGATGCGGATGTTGATCTCCTGGGACTCTTTGGCGACGTCCTCACAGACGCAGAGCTCCTCAGGCAACCCACACGTCGAGCAGACTTCCGACATTACACATTCGCGTACGAAATCAACCTATTAAACACTGTCGGGACCTGCCACGGCTAGCGATCCGCGACGATCGAGTCGACCAGCTCAACCGCTCGGTCGGCTGCCCGCTCGTCGACTTCGCCGCCGTAGCGTGTCCGCTCGTAGATCGACCCGACCTCGCGTGCCCGTTCGTCCGCGCCGACCGACTGGAGGTACTGTCGGCGTGTCTCGCCGGCCCGTCGGGGGCGGTGCTCACGTTCGAGCAGGTGTTCGAGGCGGTCGTAGGCTCGCACGACGTCGGTTTCGGGATCGACTCGCGGTTGCCAGCGAACCCAGACGGCCCGGTAGAGACGGCCGGTCGCACCCGAGCGTCTGGCTGTCGCGACCAGCCCGAGTCCGGCGATCAGGCCGAGCAGTAGTTCCTCCCGTGAGGGAATCTGGGGGCCGCTCCCGCCGTCGCTCGTCGGTGGTGGGGCGGGCGTCGCCGTCGCGGGCGTCGACGTCGGGGTGTCCGTTCCGTTCGGCTCGGGCGTCGGCGTGGGCGTCCCGGTGGGGGTTGGAGTGGGTGTTGGCGTGGATGGCGTGTACGACGGATCTGACGGGTCGACGTTCGGGTCACCACTCCCGCGGGCTTCTTCGAGCTGGTCCTGTTCGGCTTCCTGGCGCGGTCCGGGCGGCGTGGGATCGAACTTGACCCAGCCGACATCCGGGAAGTACACTTCCACCCAGGCGTGTGAGTTGTATCCGCGGACGACCCACTCGTTCTCGTCGACCTGTTCGCCCGGTGTGTAGCCGACGACGACTCGTGCCGGGACCCCCTGCGAGCGGAGCATGACGGCCATCGTCGTCGCGAAGTACGTACAGTAGCCGCGATCCATCTCGAAGAGGAACGTGTCGGCGACGTTGTCCGAGGGCTGCGGGACGTCGAGCGAGTAGTTGTACGCTGACTTGAGCCAGTTCTCGACGACGACCGCAGTTTCGTAGGGTGTCTCGGTCTTACTGGTCAGCGTGTCCGTCCGACGTGTGACCCGATTGGGAGTGCTGTCGGGGAGCTGTGTGTATCGGTTGACGATCTGGTCGGGGTAGTCGGTCCCGGCCCGCTGAAGTTGCCGCGGCGTCGCGTCGACGACCGCGCTCTCGACGGTGTAGGAGTCACCCGCTTCGAGCGGGCGCTCGGGCTGTAATCCGCCGAAGTCCGTCACGAGTGCGTTCGAGCCGACATCACCACCGACTGCAGTCGGCCGCCAGGCTGCCGGCATCGTGTTGATCCGGCTTTCAGCGACGAAGCGCTGGCTGATCTGCCGCCCCGAAGACTGGGGTGAGCCGAGCCCGCTCTGATCCCGGCGCGCCTCCGCTCGTCTGACCCATCCATCGCCGGTGTAGAGGTCGTAGGCGGCGACCCGCCAGTACCGCTTCTGGTCACTCTGGACGGTCCAGCGGACGGTCGACGAAAGCTCGATACTTCCGGCGATCGACAGCCGCTGGTCGGCCGAGAACAGACTCGTCTCCAGTGCATTCCCCTCGTCGTAGGAGAACGCTTCTGAGAGGCCCGTCTGAGGCGAGTACGTCATCGCCGCTCCCTGTGGAACGACCGAGATCGACAGCGAGACCACGATCACCATCGTGAGGATGATCGCGACGACCTCACCAGCAGCGAGATCGGCGTCCGCACGATCGAGTGCACCGAACCCGAGCAGTGCGAGCGCACCGACGGTCCCGACCATCGCGACCGGGAACGTCGCGTCGCCGGTCAGAATGAAAAAGCCGACTGCGAGCCCGCCGATGGCTGCCGCGGCGGCGTAGCGCCGACGCAGCGCCAGATACCACAGCAAGAACACCGGCCCCGGCGTCACGGCCAGCACCCATGCGCGGAGATTGACAATCTCCAGCACCGAGTGACCGGCGAGCAACGCGATGATGTACTCGATGTGTGCGACGAACGCCAGCGCTTCTTCGGCCGGCAGTACCGATAGATACCAGGCGACCCCGACAGCAAGCAGTCCCGTCGCCAGGATCGTCGCCGATCGAACGCTGAGAACCCGCGAGAGCAGCGTCGCCGCGATCAGCGTGCCGGCGACGACGTATATGAGGTCGTTCGGGTTGCCCACGACATCGACAACGTAGTAGACCGCCGTCAGGAACGACCCCATCACCAGCAACGCCGAGAGCAGCGCGCCGAGCCGTAGCGGTGACAGATCGATCGCCGGCAAGGAACGGGCTTCCTGCTCGCGCGCGGTGGCGTGGCTCACGGCGCAGTCACCCCCGCGCTTGTCTGTTCGAGTATGGGATTACCAGCACCGCTGGTCCACTGCCAGAAGTTGCTCTGGCGTCCGCCGACGGTCACCTCGACCTGCTGGTGTGTCCCTGCCAGGGCGATGTCGGCGCTCGCCCATACGTCCTTGTCGATCTGTCCGGCCTGCGTCCGGGCCAGTAGCGCCAGCACTGCCGTCCGATCGGCTCCGGCCTCGGTCGTCGAGGCGGCTCCGTCGGGGGTGTACACGTCGACGTCGACGCCGGCGTCACCCAGCGCGACGGCGATGCTCGCGGCTGCGGCAGCCGTCTCGTCGACTGCCATCTCGGTCGTGCTGGCGGCGATCGTCACCGATCCCTCTGACTCGCGGCCGGAGAACTCCGTCACCATCAGGTCGTCAGGGCGTTTGGCCGTCGCTTTCCAGTCGACGTCTCGCAGCGAGTCGCCGGGTGCGTACTCCCTGAGGGAGTCGAACTCCTCGCGCTCGGCGTTGAGCGTCTCTACCAGGAGCCGGGAGAGGTCGCCACCGCTACCGATGGCGTACACTTCCGGATAGACGACGACCGAGGTCTCGGTATCGACCGTCACTGTCCGTTCGAACAGACCGAGCACGTCCCGGACTCGGACGGTCGTTGGGCCGAGCGTGTGTTCGCCTCGCCGCAGATATTCGAGGTCGTAGGCCATCGTCGTCGGTGGTGCGACGCTGCGCTCGCTGCGCTCGGCTTCGAGGCCGTCCGCGACCGCGTCGCTGACATCGACGACGGTGCTGCCACCCTCGACCGTCAGCGAGACTGTCCGCGTCTCGCCGGGAAAGCCAGGTCGGATCGCTTCTCGTTCGACCGTCGGGTCGCTGGCGACCACCACCTGGACGATACCGGCCACGAGCGCGACCAGTGCGGGTGCGGCGACGGCATTGAGGGCACGGTCGCCGAACAGCCATGCCAGTCCCGCCGCCGCGAGTACGACGACGACGGTTCCGACCCCGCGAAGCGTCGGCCGAATCATGGCACGGGGACGGTGTCGAGCGCCGACAGGACCAGCTGTGTCGGCGTCTGGTTCGTCGACCCGGTCTGGATCCGATGGGGGAAGACTACGGTCACCTCCTGCTGGATATCGTCCGGCGTCACGTACCTGCGGCCTTCCAGCAGTGCCCTGGCCTGGGCGGCCCGAAGTAAGGCGAGCGAGGCACGCGGACTCGCGCCCAGTTGAGCGTGCTCACGCGTGAAATTCGCTAGCTGGGTGACGTAGCGCTGGACCGGCTCTTCGACCGTGATCGCGGCCGTGGCTTCGCGGGCGTCCCGGAGGTCCGCGAGCGTCGCCACCGGCGAGAGGTCCTCGATGGGGTGGTTGCCGACGACGCGATCGAGCATGGCGACCTCTTCGTCTGCCTCCGGGTAGCCCAGATGGAGCTTCGTCATGAAGCGGTCGAGTTCGGCCATCGGCAGGTCGTAGGTCCGGTCCTGCTCGACGGTGTTCTGGGTTGCGATCACCGTGAAGGGCGTCGGGAGGTCGCGCGTCTCGCCGTCGACGGTGACTTGCTGTTCTTCCATCGCTTCGAGCAGTGCCGACTGGGTCTTCGGTGGCGCGCGGTTGATCTCGTCGCCCAGGACGACGTTCGCGAAGATCGGACCCTCGCGGAACTCGAACTCCTGGGTTCGCTGGTTGTAGACGTTGACGCCGGTGACGTCGGAGGGGAGGAGGTCGGGGGTGAACTGGACGCGTTTGAACGTGCCGTCGACGGAGGCGGCGACGGCACGGGAGAGCATTGTCTTGCCGACGCCGGGGACGTCCTCCAGCAGGACGTGTCCGCGGGCGAGCATGGCGATGAGGAGGTGTTCGATCTCGTCGTGGTGACCGACGATGACCTGTTCGACGTTGTCGATGATACGCTGGGCGGTGTCGCCGGCGTCAGCGACGCTGACGTCCGCCCGCGACGCAGGTGGTTCAGTGTCCGTCATGTGTTGACTGTCGTCGTCTGTGAATCGGGGTGAACGACTCGACCGAGGTTCAGGCGGCCGTGCCGGGCCGCCTGCTCGACACCCCCCGTCGGGGAGATAGCGGGCCTAGCGGCTACAGTGACGTAACGTTGCTGGCTGTGAGCGCGGACCATACACACTGATCGGCGATTAGCAGTCGTGGTACTTGTCAGTCACGGTACCTACAACGACGCTTTGGGTCTCTCCACCGTCTCGCTTACCAGGACTTGCACTCGGCGCAGACGAACGTCTCCGCTTCGCCCCCCTCGCGCCAGCGTCGCGTCACCGACGCTCCGCAGGCGTCACAGACGGCTCCCTCGGGGTCCCAGCGGCCAGTCGAACGAGCCGGTTCGACGGTCGAGCCTTCGGGAGCGGTTTCGGCGTCGGTCGCTTCGGAGGCTGCCTCGTCGCTGGTCTCGGCAGCGTTATCCCTGGCCTCGTCGCTCTGGGACTTGCCACCAGACTCGTCATCGTCGCCCGGGTCGGTATCGAGAAAGTCGTCGAGTGAGGCGTCCCGCTCCATAGTATCGTCTGTGTCCCGGGCGGCCAAAGGTTTGACTCTCGGGACGAACACACACAAGTACCACCCGCCAGAATAGCCGGGTATGGTTTCACTGGAGACGTTCGTCTCGGAGCTTGTCGATAGTGCCCTCACAGCCCCCGAAGAGTTCATCGACATCGCAACACGAGATCCGATCTCGGCCGTCCTGATCGCGTTCGGCGCGCTGTTCGTCTTCGCCTCGGTCGGCGCGTTCGGCGTGCTCACGCTCGGCGCCGTTCTCGACTTGGTTACGCCGAGTCGAATCGGTCGCAAACCGCCCCGAGAAGCTCGATAGCCGTTTCCAGATCTGGCCCGAGCGGCGACCCTGCGACGAAGCTGTCGGCGTGGTCGAGGACGCCGTCGATCTTTTGCTCGACGTCCGTGGGCGTCCCGGCGATACAGAAGGCGTCGATCATCGCTGGCGTCACAGTCCCAAAGGCTTCCTCGAAGTCCCCGCGCGAGATCGCGTCGCCGATCTCACTCGCGCGGTCGTGATCGAGGTCGTGTCGATCGAGCAGCGGCGGTGCGGCGCTGCCGGCGATAAAGGCGACCGGCGGCCGTGCTGCGTCACGCGCCGCAGCTTCCTCGTCGGCGATGGAGACGCTGGCGTAGGCGGCGAAGTCGAATTCCCCGTGACTCTCCGGGCGGTCGTCCAGTCCGTGAGCGACCTGCTCGGCTGCCCACTCGTAGTCACGCGGATGTGAGCCGTTGAACAGCACGCCGTCAGCGTGTTTGGCGGCCATTCGCGTCATATGTGGGCCCTGGGCCCCGACGTAGACCGGGATCGATCCGACCTCGTAGTTCAGGGCCGCGTCCGTGGCCTGGAAGGTACCGTCGTGATCGACGCGCTCGCCCGTCCATAACTGTTGGGCGACCTTGAACGTCTCCAGCGTCCGCCGGAGTGCGCTGTCCTGATCGTAGCCCAGATTGGCGAGTGTGGACCTGTCGCCGGGACCGACCCCGAAGAGTCCCCGCCCACTTGACAGTTCGTCGAGGGTGGCCATCCGCGACGCCAGCGTCACGGGGTGGGTCTCGTAGGGGTTTGCGATGCCGGGGCCGACGAGCAGGTCGTCAGTCTCGCGGGCGATGTCGGTCAGCGCCATGAACTGGTCGCGGTTGTTGTAGTGGTGGCTGACGAACGCGGCGTCGAAGCCGGCTCTTTCGGCGTCCACGGCGAGATCAGAGAGCGTTGCGACTTGGTGTTCGGGGGTAAGTTCGAGTCCGTACATCAGTAACTCCACTGGCGCAGTGCCTGTCGAACGAAGTCGGTGCCGGCGTCTCGGAAGAGCAGATCGTGGCCGTCGTGATCGCCGAAATCCCACTCCCGCACCACGGCCACCGGCGTGCCGCCGTCGCCCTCGCCGGTGACGAGGTTCGCGGTACTGGCGAGTTCGTCGACCACCGACTGGACGGTGACGCCGAGTTCTCGCCCATCCCGATCGGGCTCGCCGCGCCAGTCGCGATTGGCGTGCATGCCGGCCCAGCCGAGGGCGACGGCTTGCTGGCCGTGGCGGAAGGGACGACCAGAGGTATCGGTGACGACTACTGAGACATCCGTATCGAGTCCCTCACGGATCGCCTCGGCGCTCGTGGCGGGGTCCTCGGGCAGCAAGAGCAGGTCGGCGTCGGGAACGTTCGAGCGGTCGATCCCCGCGTTCACCGTGATGTGGCCGAACTGCGTCACGGTGAGCAGGAAGGGGGCAGTCATCAGGAGTTCGGCGCTCTCATCGAGGACGGCCTGTGCGAACCGGGGGTCTTTGCGGTCGCCGGTGATCCCTTCGAGTCGCCGGGCGATCGCCCGGGCGCGGTGGCCCGCCTCGAAATCCGCGAGGTCGAACGCCCGTCCCTCGGCCTTCGAGACGATCGTACTGGCGACACAGACCACGTCGCCGTCCCGGAGGTCGGCCTGCTGATCGATCAGCGCGGCGATGTCGTCGCCGCGCTCGACCTCGGGCAATCCCGGGACTGCGAAGACCTCCATGCACTGCCCTCGGGGAGCGCTCACAAAAAGGGGTCCGATAGGAGCAGGGCCTGCCAACCGTGGGGTGGCGTCACAATGATTCGGACTGGTTGTCCTGCAGGTCCTCGGCGTGCTCGTCGATCTCCGAGTACTCCTTGAGATGGCGCTCGGCCGTGTAGCGACCGTTGTACGCCGGATCGAGATATACGTCGCCCTCGCCTGCGATTCGTTCGTCGGGGTCTTCGACAGACCACCACGACCGGAGACGCTCGAACAGGGACCCGATCATATCTATGTTTTTAGCACGGATATGCAAAATACTTCTGGGAAACAAGAAATCAAGGGAGATACCCAGAAAGTCGTCCAGAGAAACACCAGTTATATAATCCAGACACTATCCGCGACGGGCCGTCACATCTATCTTACCGTCGCTGGCCTCGACGGTCAGCATCGTCTCCTCGTTGGCGGGTGGCGCCCCCGTGACGCTGCCGGGATTGAGCAGTCGGTAGCCGTCGACGACTTCGTCCAGCAGTTCGTGGGTGTGCCCCGAGACGCCGACCGTCGGTCCGTCGGCGGCGTGTTCGGCGACGATGCCGGTGACACGCTGCTCGTAGTCTCGTTTGCTCCCGGTGCCGTGGGTGACGACGAACGTGACCCCACCGAGTCGGACGGTCTCGACTTCGGAGAGGCCCACGCCACGGGGGTCCATGTTGCCAGCGACGGCCGTCAGGCGGGGTGCAAGCTGGCGAACATCTGCGAGCGCCTTCGTCGAATCGAAGTCGCCCGCGTGGATCACGTGGTCGGCCTCGCTGATCTGGCGGCGTGCCCACGCCGGAATCGACGTTTCGCGGGATGGAATGTGCGTGTCGCTGATGATGGCAACGTCCATACCCCGGGATTGCCACTCCAGCCCCAAAAACGCCGAAAATACATATGCATATCCTGTTGGGGGTCCTATATGTACTGCTGGATCCGCGGACTCAGCACAGTCAGAGGCGGAATCGGGCTTTTGGCCGGATTTTGTGACTCATCGCCCGAGCGTAGCTGGCGTCGATGGGCTTGCCGGCGGTTTTTCGTCTCTGGACGCCGTAGCAGAGCTATGGACGAGCGCGGCGTCGTGACCTGCTTTCTCCGACACGACGGACAGGTTCTGCTGTTCCGCCGGAGCGAGGACGTGGGCTCGTATTCGGGAACGTGGGGTACAGTCACGGGCCACCTCGCGCCCGAGCGAGGCGCGCCGAACGACGACCCCGAGACTGCGGCAAAGCGGGAGATACGTGAGGAGACTGGGCTGGAGGAGGCGGTGACGCTGATCCGAGAAGGTGGGCCGTTCACAGTCGAAGACGAGAACCGCGGCACGCACTGGCGTGTCCACTCGCTGTTGTTTGACTGTACACGCCGTGATGTCGATCCGAACTGGGAGACTGTCGCGTTCGAGTGGGTCCACCCGACCGAGATCAGACGGCGCGAGACTGTCCCCGACCTCTGGACCTCCTACGACCGCGTCCGGCCGACGGTCGAGACAGTCGCGACTGACCACGAACACGGTTCGGCCTGGCTGTCGATCCGGGCGCTGGAGGTGTTGCGCGACGAGGCAGCACTGGCGAGTGAGTACGACGACGTTGCACCGGTCGCGCGCGAGCTCAGGTCGGCCCGTCCGTCGATGACCGTCGTGAAAAACCGGATTGACCGTGCGATGGCCAGCGTCGCCGAGCAATCGCCTGTGGCCGTCGAGACCGCGGCACGGGCGGTGATCGAGTCGGCTGTCCGGGCCGACCGAGAAGCCGCGAGCGTCGCGGCCGAGCGCTTCGACGGCCAGCGGATCTGTACGTTCTCGCGATCCGGGACAGTCCTCGCTGCGCTCGACCGGGCCGACCCCGGGGCTGTTCTCGTCGGCGAGTCCCATCCCGGAGACGAGGGTGTCGGCGTCGCCGAGTCGCTGGCCGACGACCACGACGTGACGCTGACCAGCGACGCGGCGCTCCCGATCCAACTGGACGAGTGGGGGGCCGACGCCGTGCTCGTCGGTGCAGACACGATTCTCCCGGATGGATCGCTGGTGAACAAGGCCGGGACGCGAGGACTGGCACTCGCGGCCGACCGTGAGTCCGTCCCTCTGTACGTCGTGGCCGCAGCGGACAAGATTTCGCCTGACGACGATGTCGATATCGAACCCTCACCGGAGACGCTGTATGATGGAACCGCCTCACTCACCGTCGAGAACCCACTGTTCGACGTCACGCCGGCCGATCTGATCGACGGGGTCTGCACGGACGAAGGAGTCCTCGAAAGCGAGGCCGTGACGGCGGTCGCCGAACGGCACCGTTCGAATCAGGACTGGTAGCCGTCCCACTCGTCGTCGTCTCGTTCGAGGTGCTCTCGCCGGCGTTCGAACGACGAGTCGATTGTCGAGCGTGGCAGCCATGGTCGTCTGTACGCCGTCCTCACTCACTGATGGCTGTGAAAACGTGGCTCAGCCATGCGTATTTCTCTTTCACTTTGATTAACCCCGAAAACTTTTCAGAAAGCCATCGGAGGTCCTGGTATGGCCCAATCAGAACACGATTCGTGGTTCCAGGGAGGCGGATTGGGTTGGTTCGTCCGGTCGCTGTTATGGGCTGGTCAATGTGGCGCTGTTGTCGCGATCACCTCATTCGTGCTTGATGCTCGTGCTGGTGTGGTTGCCGGGTTCATCGTTGCTCTTGTCTTCCTATTTTATCACATAAATGCACTCATCAGCGAGCGTGTTCGATAAGCAGTTCCACTGAATGGGACCGGTCGAGAGACACCTCGACGACTGCTCTAGCTTTGATCAGGGGGCCGTAGAGCGCCCCGAAAGAGAGATATCGAGCAACTCTCCCGGATGTGAATGAGCTCGATATTCCACAGCCTGTGATGTTCGTGCCATTCAGCAGTCTCGTCGAACGGTGGCTCTTCCTGTCGGAAGACTTAGGACGCTCGTCGTATCTGTTCCCAACAGTGACTGGGTCGACGGGGCTGCAACACGGCTGGCAGCGGCTCCTGACAGCCGCGCGTCGGCGCATCGCCGTCGATCTCCGGGCGCTCGCCGCGTTCCGGATCGCGCTCGGCCTGCTGTTGCTCGTGAACCTCCTGACGCGGGCTCGCTATCTTGAGACGTTCTACACCGACAGCGGCGCGTTCCCGCGGTCGACGCTGCTTTCGACCCATCCCGGGGCGAACCAGATCTTCACCTACGTGCCCGACCCCTGGGGATCAATCGCGCTCTTTCCAGTCGCCGGCGTGTTCGCGCTCGCGCTGCTGGTCGGCTACCGGACCCGACTGGCCACAGCGGCCTCGCTGGTCCTGCTGATCCTCCTCCATCTCCGCAATCCGCTGGTGCTCAACAGTGGCGATCTTCTGCTTCGGTCGCTGTTGATCTGGGCATTGTTCCTGCCACTGGATCGCCGGTGGGCGATCGATGCGCGTCGGCACGACGAATCCGGGCAGGTCTCTTCGGTCGCGACCGCGGCCGTCCTGACTCAGGTCGTGCTCGTCTACGCGATCAACGCGACCTACAAATTCGACGGGCCGCTGTGGCGCTCGGGCGAGGCCGTCGCCTACGTCTTCGAGGCCGACCAGTTGACCTATCTGCTGGGCGACCTCCTCGCCGACTTCCCGACCGTACTGGTGGCAGTCACGCACCTCTGGATGGTGCTGCTGGTCGCGTCCCCACTACTGCTCGTGGCGACTGGCCGGGCACGCACCCTGCTCGCGTCCGTGTTCGTCGTGGCGCACGCCGGTATGCTACTCTCGATGCCGATCGGCCTGTTCCCACTGATCTCGATCGCGGGGCTGCTGCTGTTCTACCCACCGGCGGCATGGAATGTCGCCGCACGAGTGGTCGGCGAGACTCGATTTGCGGATCTGATCCGATCCTGGTCGCGGCGGATCGAAGCGGCCGTTTCACCGTCGGCCCGGCTCTATCCGCAGTGGATCCGTCTCGACCGTGCGCGTGCGCTGCTCTGGGCTGGGATTCCCGCTGTCGTCTTCGCGCTCGTGTTGCTCTCGGCCGGCGCGACGACTACCGACACTGATCTTCCCGGTCCGATCGAGACGGGGATCGACACGGCCAATCTCCAGCAGGAATGGCGGATGTTCGCGCCCCATCCCTCCCGGACGACTCAGTGGTTTGCCTTCCCCGCGAACCGGACTGATGGGACAACCGTCGACGCGTTCTACGGCGGACCCGCGGATCTGGGGAGGCCACCCGACGCTGCCGATACCTACCCCTCGAATCACTGGCGGAAGTATCTCCAGTCCGTCAGAGACGACGACGCGACCGCGTATCGGCGGGCACTCGCGGAGTATCTCTGTACGCGCTGGAACCGCGATCATGCGACCGACATCACACGCGTCGCGATCTACAGCGGCTACGAGCGGACGGATCCGTTCACCGGCGAGAGCCAGGCCAGCGGTGGTCGCTACTTGCTTCGTCAGAAGTGTCCGGATAAGTGACGGACGCGACCGTCCAACGTCAACGCCGGTCGCACCAGTCTTCTTCACTCGGCGCTGGCGTGGAACGATCCTCGATCACTGATAGTGGTCGCTATACCGATTTACCGTCCGACCGTCTGACACCGGGCGGTCGATGCAGAACAGACTTACAGCGACCATTATGATTCGGTCTCCGTCCCGCGGAGATACCAGGAGTTCGAGCGTTGCTGCTCGATAACCATGCTGAATGCCCCGTCAGTAACGATCCTTCGGACACTGTTCGAACGGTAGAAATGGGGTGAGGGCAGGGGGAATGCCGGAATACGGAATGCCTCTGACAGCATTGCTGGCTACGGCCAGCGAAACTGACTAATTGTTCAGTCAACTTAATTCTATCGCCGACCGAGGCCGACAGTATCAGGCAAACTTCACCAGGCGCTCGTCCAGATAGGACTCGACCGCTTCCCGGGTCGAGTCGAGGACGTCCGGGTCTTCGAGGGGGACACCGCGTCCCATCGCGCCGTATGCGAGTGAGTACACGAAATCCGCGACCTCGCGCGAATTGACAGGCCTGAATTCGCCGTCGTCGATTCCGCGCTCGATAACCCCGACCAACGTTGAGAGGATCAACTCGTCAGAGCGAGCGAACTGGTCACGATACGTCTCGTGGTACGGCGCCTGCGCTCGCAGCTCCAATATTGCTCGTCTAAATCGCATCTTATCCTCGTCGACGTCCTCCGGAAGCAGTCGATCGACGATAGACAGGAGTTCTTCGTGAGCTGTCTCCGCCTCGATCGATTGGAGATCAGCTTCGAGTTGGTCGAGGAGGTAGTGGAGAAAGTCTTCGAGCAGCTCCTCTTTGTCCTCGTAGTGATAATAGAGAAGCGACTTGCTCTTTTCGAATTCGCTGGCGATCTTCGAAATACTCGTGTCGGAGTATCCATGTTGACACAGCGCTCGATAGGTCGCTTCCATCATCGCGACTTTCGTGTCTGTTTCCCCGTCTGATTCATTCATTCACTGACCGAATATTCAGTGGCGGCAGTCAAAAACGTTGGCTCTGCGGACGAGTGACATCTACTACCCGCGTTGCAGACGGTGGGGAATCACCGGAACGATTTTACTGACTGAATAGTTAGTCAGTAGCGAATGTCAGAGTCGATCACGGTGCCTGACCAGTGGAACATCGAGACGGCAGTCGGCCGATACGCCGACACGGAATTTCGATTCACGTACGCAGGGACCGAAGATGCGCCGATAACGGTGGAGTTACGCGGAACGGGGTCTTCCCCCGAGTCCGTGACGTATACGCTGTCGGTGATCGAATCGATCTCTGGGAGCGAAAGCGATGAGCACGTCGTTTTCCAGACGACGGACGAAAGCACTGCAATGGCTGGGACAGATCGTCTCTTGCACACACTTCAGCAGTCCATGCAGACGGGAGAACTCTCCAGAGAGTCCGCCGAAGACGGGCTTCAACCAGTACTGAACCATGTCGCGCGGCGATTCAATCGGCCACTACTCGGGCGGGTTTTCTCGCTCTTTCGGTCCTCTTCGTGACCTGGTGTGGGTAGATTTGACGACCCGATGGGGTAATCGGCACCATTATATGGACTGAATGTTTAGTCAGGACCAGAGTTCCGTAAGTATGAACCTACAAACAGTGCAGGAGGTCGGACAGTGGGACTGATCGAAGACGCGTTCGAGCAGGTGACGAAACACAGCAAGCTCGTGATCGCTGTGATGCTCGTTCTGACGCTGGCAGTCGGTGCCGGAGCGACGCAGGTATCACAGTCGTCGTCGCTCGATCAGTTCCAGAGCGACACGACTGAATCGGCGAAACTCAGCTATATCGAGGGGAACTTCTCGACTGGGCAAGAGAACACGACATCGGCCCAGATAATCATCAGAGACGGGAACGTTCTCGACAAGGCGTCGTTGACTGAGATGCTGGAGATGCAGTCGAAACTCCGTGCGAACGGGGTAGTCAACGAGACGCTCGCGGAACGGAACGCAATCGTCGGCATCCCCAATATCGTTGCGACAGCAGGGATTCAGGGCGAGATCGGCCGTGAGTTGCAATCGACTGCAGCCGAGTTCGAACGACTCAACGAGACCGTCACGAGCGAACGGGCGGCCATCCAGCAACAGAAGGAAACGCTGACACAGCGTGCAGCGACGCTCAACAGCACGGCTGACCAACTTGGGCGTGCCCTCCAGACGATACAGCAGGATCCTGCTGTGGACGTGCGCACGCAGTTCGATCAGGTCGCTGCGAACACGACTGTCGAACTGGGTGCCGAGGAGTTTGCAACGTTCAATCAGTCAGTCCAGCGGCTCCGGGCCGCGACGAACGACTCGCAGGCCCAGGCGGCCTACAGACTCGGAACGCGCGGAGTGCTCCAGAGCCAGTACGAGCAACTCCAGCGCGATCAAACGACACTCGAAGATCGGAGCAGCGAACTCGAGTCCAAGATCCAGCGCCTCCAGTCAGTCGGTGCGGAGGTCCAGACGTTGCAGTCGCGCCTGGAGAACGCGAGTTCACCATCGCTGGCCGCCCAGCGTGACCAGCTCGCGTCGATGAACGAGTCGCAGATCGACGCTACAATCACACAGATTCTGGGACAAAACGGTGGTGGTGGTCAGGCATTCGCGTTCATGCCGACCAACTACGAACCGGGCAGTACGAATGCCAGCGCCACCATGTGGCTCGTTTCCCAGACTACTGAGGGTGAGATGGGGGCGGGCGCTGCCAGCGACCGACTCGTCGACTCACAACTCGCGATGGAGACGGTCGTCTCCGGTGCGGTCGAGGAGAACGATGAGGCGATTGTCTTCGGCGTCGGGAAGATATCCGACGAGATCAATCGCTCGATGAGCGACTCGCTGGCCATCGTCGGGCCGCTCGCATTGCTGTTCGTCGTGCTCGCGCTCGTAGTCGCCTACCGCGATGTATTGGACATCCTGCTGGGCATCGTCGGGATCGGTGCCGTCCTCGTCATGACGTTCGGGTTCATGGGCTGGGCGGGCATCCCGTTCAACCAGATGTTCGTCGCTGTCCCGGTCCTGTTGATCGGGCTCAGTATCGACTACGCGATTCACACCTTCATGCGCCACCGCGAGGAGCGTCACAACAAGTACACCGCCAGTGACGTTCGCGGGGCCATGCGGGTCGGTCTGGCTGGCGTCGGTGTCGCGCTGGTCTGGGTGACCGCGACGACGGCCATCGGCTTCCTCTCGAATCTGACGAGCCCGGTTCCACCGATCCAGGACTTCGGGATCGTCAGTGCTGTCGGGATTATCGCGGCGCTGGCCGTGTTTGGAATCTTGATTCCCGCTCTGAAGGTCGAGATCGACGAGTTCCTCGAAGGTCGCGGGATCGACCGCAAGAAGACCGCCTTCGGGACCGGTGGTGGCCGTTTCAGCTCGTTGCTGAGTGCCGGATCGACCGCCGCTCGCAAAGCGCCGTACGCCGTCATCGTCGGCGCGGTCCTGATCAGTGCCGTCGGCGCGGTCGGTGCTTCACAGGTGGATACCAGTTTCAACCAGGAGGACTTCCTCGCTGATGACCCGCCGGACTGGACGAAGAAACTGCCCGAACCCTTCAAGCCAGGCGACTACTCTGCCAAAGAGAACCTCGCATACGTCAACGAGAACTTCCTGCGACAGGACTCTCAAGCCCAGATCCTGATCGAAGGCCCAGTCGCCACCACCGAGGCGATGACCGAGTTACAACGGGCACGGATGGCCGCCGGCAACAATTCGGTGGCTCCGAGCGTTCAGATCCTCTCGGACGGGAACCCCGACATCCGCAGCCCGCTGTCGGTCATGCAGTCGGTGGCTGCCAACAACGAGACGTTCAACGCCACGTTCCAACAGGCCGATACGAACGGTGACGGCGTGCCCGACCAGAACGTCAAAGCCGTCTACGACGCCCTGTTCGCCACTGCGCCCGGCGAGGCGGCTGGCGTGATACACCGCACTGACGGTGGTTCCTACGAGGCGGTTCGGATGGTCATCTCCGTCGAGGGCGGTGCCTCTGGAAACGCTGTGACTACCCAGATGCGTGACATCGCTGCGACGGTCGACGGCGAGACCTTCACCGCGACGGCGACTGGCCAGACGATTCTGTTCAAGATTGTCCAGGACCAGTTGCTCGACACCGTGATCGAGAGTCTGCTCATCACGCTGGTGGCCGTGTTTGCCTTCCTGATGATCACCTACCGGATCACCGAGGGAAGCGCGACGCTGGGTGCGGTCACGCTGCTGCCGGTCGTGTTGAGCGTCACCTGGATCCTGGGGACGATGTTCGTGCTTGGGATTCCGTTCAACATCCTCACGGGGATGATCACGAGTCTCACCGTGGGGCTCGGGGTCGCCTACAGCATTCACCTCTCCGAGCGGTACAATCAGGAACTCGAACGGGCCGACACGATGTGGGAGGCCATGGAGACGGCCGTTACCGGGACCGGGGGCGCACTGCTTGGCAGTGCTGCCACGACGGTCGGTGGCTTCGGCGTGCTCGCGTTCGCGATCCTGCCGCCGCTCCAGCAGTTCGGCATCATCACTGGCCTGACGATCATCTACGCGTTCCTCGCGAGCGTGCTCGTCCTGCCGAGTCTGCTCGTCGTCTGGACGCGGTTCTTCGGCCCCGCCCACGCCAGTGTCGAAGACAAAGCGGCCTCGAGTGCCGTTCCGGCGGAGGACTGAGATGAGCGGGGACATCCCGGCTGACGCGTTCGAGTATCTGGGGTTGACCACGTACGAGACCCGCGTCTTCGTCGCGTTGCAGCGACTCCAGACCGGGACAGCCCGGAAGATCGCGGCGGTTTCGGATGTTCCTCGCTCGCAGGTCTACGAGACCGCTGCCAGCCTCGCCGAACAGGGACTCGTCGAAGAGCAACAGTCCGATCCACGCCGCTACCATTCCGTCGACCTCTCGGAAGCCCGTGCCCGCTTCCAGGCGCGATACGAGGATGCGGAAGCGGAGGCCTTCGACTTCCTCGAAGATGTCCGGTCGACCCGCGCCAATGACGCCGAATCGAGCGCCGATGTCTGGACAATTCGAGGCCGTGAGAACGTCGAGCACCGGATCCAGTCACTGATCGAGGAGGCCGACGAGGCAGTCGTCTACGGTGTTCGAGATCCCGAACGACTCACCGAACGTACTGCCGCGATGCTCGAAGACCAGGCGGCAGCAGGAACGGCTGTCACAGGGCTTAGCGCCGATGGGACGGTCGTCGAGCAGCTCGACGCGCTGTCGAACGTCCGCACACTCCACCTCGACAGCAGCGAGACGAGCGAACGGTACAGTGGTCGTGTGCTCATTGTCGACCGTGATGCCGTGTTGCTCAGTATCCTCGGCTACGACGACGCGGATTGTACGAACGCGGCTGAGGCGGCGATCTGGAGCCGCGAATCCGGCTTCGCAACGGTCCTGATCCAGTTGCTCGACAGCTGGTTCGACGAAACCGTCACTCTTTGATACGGACCGCTGTACGTCTGTTCCGTATCGACCGCACGACATCGTCCTGCTGAGCGATGCGAAGCAGGGCTCGTGGAACTGTGTCCCACGGCGTGCGGTCGTAGCGGTAAACCGTTACACCGGTCCGTATGAGTGGCAGCCGCCACTCGCTATCTTGGGCCACGTGCCGAGTCAGAGTGAGGTGAAATAGGAGTAGCCAAACCGAAGCAGGTCCCGATCGAACTCGTTGGGATCGTCGACTCGGAAGTGAAACAGTTGGTTGCGGATGTCCCCGACCTCCAGGATCAGTTCTCTGACGACGTCACGCCGATCTTCGAACACGGGCTCGAACGACTCCCAGTGTATCGAAACGAACTGTGCATAGTGACCGAAACTACAGTGCTCGACGGAGGCAGGCGTCGGAAGGGGGTGTTCGTCGTCGAACGTATCGGCCAATATTTCGGACAGATCGTCACCGAATGTCTGGTCGAACAGGTCACGGATACGCATCTCGATCGACTCGATCAACATGAACGGTTCGACCGATTGTTTGAGCTGTGTCAGGAGATCGAAGTCCGTGAGAATTCGCCAGGTATCGTCTCGCTCGACGACGAGGTACGTCTGTTCGGCGAGGATATCGAACAGGGACAAGATATCGGTGTCCCCGGACACAGTCGTGATGTCCTCCACTGCCGCGCTGACCGAGATGGTGTCGAGACTCCGGTCGTTGACATCGAGTTGATGCAGCGCGAGAAGGGTCCGAACCACGGACCGATAGGTGACGACACCGAGCAACTCGGAATCGCGTTCGACACCGATCTGCGTATATCCGTGATCGGACATCTGACGGAGGACATCTTCGAGCGGACAATCGTAGTCCACCGTCTCCAACTCGTTCGAGATTGATAGATCACCGACAGTGTACATACACGTCGCTACTATCTCGACGAATCAATACTGTTTGGATGGCTCGGAGAGACGCCCATCGACGCCCAACGGTCCTCGACACACAACAGAGATCGATAAACGGGTTTTTCAGCAGGACCTGCGTAGTCGATTGTGGTGGCGATGACGAGCCGTTACCCCCGCTCAGCCCCGTGTGATGATAGCTTTCGACCGAGCCACCCTCGACACACGAGCGCTTAGAACGGAGCCTGTTCCTGATCGACCGACTGCTCAACTGTCTCGACTGGACCGTCCCAGCCGGTGAGTCCCTCGGCTAGACTCTCGACCGGTGTGTTTTCGACCCCCTCGTAGGATTCGATGAGTCGGGCGGCCTGAACGCTGGATTTGCCGTGCGGGCAGACCGTGACAATCCGGTCTGCGTCGTCGTCGAGTTGGTCGACCTCGTCGACGAGGCGCTGGAAGGGAATGTTCTGACTGCCGGGGATGTGTCCCTGTGCGAACGCGGCGGGTGAGCGGATGTCTACGACCTCGACGTCGGCACCGTCTTCGAGGAGCGACTGGAGTTCGTCGACGTGAATCTCGCCGTCCATGGTAGGCTAGTCCGTCCTTCTGGGGTAAACGTTCTCCGGAACCGGTTCGGAAGCGGCTCCGAGCCGCGCCTACAGCAGTCCCGCTTCTTTCGCGAGCAACAGTCCCTCGATCGTGGCGTCGTTGGCGGGCGATTCGCGAGCACGTTCCAGGGCGTCCTCGACGGGAACGGGCCGAACTTCCAGAAACTCGTTGCTGTCGAAGTTCTGCTCGACCGGTTCCAGGCCCTCCGCGAAGACGATGCCGCGCTTGTGGCGCAACACGCCTGTCGCTGTCCAGAACTCCTCCAGAAGCGCGGTCCCGGCAGGATCGAAGCCCGTCTCCTCGCGGAGTTCGCGCGCACCGGCCGTCGTGAAGGACTCGCCGTCCTCGACGATGCCAGCGGGCAGTTCGAGACAGCGCTCGCCGATGGCTGGCCGGTACTGCTCGACCATCACGACCGTGCCGTCGGTGACGGGGACGACGACGGCAGCGTCTGGCAATTCCGCCCAGTAGTACTTCTTGGTCGTGCCGTCGGGCTGTTCGACCAGGTCGTAGCCGCCGGTGTACCAGCCTGTTTCGTACTCCACTTCGGATTCGAGGACCGGCCAGTCGTATTCGTCGCTCATTGTCTGGTCTGAGTCACGGTCAGGCGATAAACGGTTTCGTTCTGCCTGAGGTAGACGCTTGGCCCCTCGGTGGCGTTTGGATATCGTGACTGGAGGGAACTGCGTTCGTCAAACGGCGAGTGGGTGAACGAACCCTTGATCCCAAGCGGCCCCTTCCAGTACGGTTCCGAATAGCCCGTCCCGTTCGTGGCGTCGGCCAGCGCCGTCGTCGTGTACTCGAAGCGTCGCTCCGAGAGATCACTGATATTGGCTGCCTCGTGGTCGGTGTCGACCGGTGTGGCGCTCATGTAGTACGGATCGCCGCTCTTGAGCAGCCCCGGCAGTGCTCCGAGCGCCAGCAGCAGGACAACTACAGCGAGCAACCCGAGCAGAAAGTTCCGGGTGATTCGTCGCATCTCAGTCCTCCGCGTCTGCTGGCTCGTCGCTCACAATGTCCCGATAGATCGACCCGAACACCTGTCGCCGGAGGGTTCCCATTGCCGCCGCACGCTCGTCCTGAAAGGTCGCGGCGACGACGACGCCCTCGAAGGGAACAGCGTGCCAGACCACTCGGTCGACGTTCTCGTTGCCGATCTCTCGGACTTCGTAGTCGGGATGGTCGTCACACCACTGTTCGAACTCCTCGCGGGAACCCACGACGACTTCGAGCGTCTCTGCGAACATCGCGTCACGGGCAGTCTCGATCACTTCGCTGGTGACGCGTTCACGATATTCCTCGCGGTCGAGGTCCATCGCTTTCGCGGTCTCTTTGACGACGACCTGTGCAGTCGGCCCGAGCGACTCGTAACGATCACGCGCCGCCGCAGCCGTCTCGGGCGCGAACGACCCCTCGCGTTCCATACCCGGCTCTCGGGGTTCGATCACCTACTCCGTTTCGCCTTCCGAATCGTCAGTGTCCGTGTCGCCCTCGGAACCTGTCTGCATCTGCTGGGTCAGTTCCTGTGCCTCGTCGAGAATCCGCTGTGCGTCGGCGTCGAGGCCACCAGAACCGCGAGCTGGCCCCCGATCGACTGCCGGCTCGTGCTGGTGACCGTGGCTGCCATCCTGGCCGTCGGACGCGTCGATGGGGTGGTCGGTAACTTCGACACTGTCGAGTTCGAGCAGGCGCTCGGCCAGCCTGTCCTCGTCGTTTTCGCCCCAGCCGGGGGCGTGCTCGGCCAGCCAGTCTTCGTGTGCTCCACCGCGGATGACTGCCGTGAACGCGACGTGGTTGGCCAGATGGCCAGCGTCGACCTGCGGTTCCGAACAGACAGGACAGAGATACGCCATAGACGAACGGAGGGCGGCCAGCCTGAAAGGGATTTCAGTTGTCAGCCCAGCAGATCCCCGCTGTTTTATCGAAACCGACACGAGAACAGGTATGAGCGATCGCGAACCGTCGGCTGACCGACACCGACCAGGATACCATATCACCCCGCCAGCGAACTGGATGAACGATCCCTGCGGATTACTCCAGTTCGAGGGGACGTATCACCTCTGCTACCAGCACAATCCCAGCGAAGCGCGCTGGGGCGACATCCACTGGGGCCACGCCGCCAGCGACGACCTGCTCACCTGGGCGGATCGCCCGATCGCGCTCGAACCCGAGGCGGGGATCGACGGCGACGGCTGTTTCACCGGCTGTGCGGTCGTCGACGACGGGACGCCGGCCCTGCTCTACACCGGGGTCGAAGACGACGTCCAGCGCCAGTGTCTCGCCACGAGCGACGACCCCGATCTCGACCGCTGGGAGAAAGAGGGCGTCGTCATCGGTGACCGCCCGGCCGGCGTCGATGGGACAGAGATCCGCGATCCCTACGTCTATCGGGTAGCGAGCAGGGGGTCGCAAGCCCGCGAGGACGACCGCTGGACCATGCTCCTTGGCGCACGGATGGACGGTGAAGGTGCGGTCGTCCTCCGCTATCACGCCACGGATCTCCGTGAGTGGACCTGCGACGGCGTCTTCCACGCAGAACCCGACCGCGAGAGTGTGCTCGAATGCCCCGGACTCGTTCAGTTCGACGAGCGTGACGTGCTGTGGTACTCGACGATGGACGACCGCTCGACGGTCGCGGTCGTCGGCGACGCTAGCGGTGAACAGTTCACCGTCGATCATCGCACGACGCTGGATCACGGCGATTACTACGCGCCACAGGCTCTGGACGACGAGACGGGCAGGCCCCTGTTGTGGGGGTGGCTCACCGAAGCCCGTTCGGAAGACGCCCAGCTCGACGCCGGCTGGTCAGGCGCGATGTCGCTGCCTCGTGCCCTCTCGATCGAGGACGGCCGGCTCTTCCAGCGGCCAGCCGAGGAGATCGACGCGCTGCGCGAGAACGAGCAGCGTCATTCCCTCGACGACGGTGTGACTGTGCTCGATCGCGAGGGCCGCCACCTCGAACTCACGGCTGCCGTTCCGAGCGATACGGGCCTGGAACTGGACGTGTTGCGCTCGCCCGACGGCGAGGAGGCGACGACGATCCGGCTCGATCGTGGCGCGGACGAGGTCGTCGTCGACCGTAGCGACGCCAGCACGGCGGGTGTCGGAGCGGACGATCCGCAGCGTGGACCTCTGCCCGATGGAGCGACGACGCTGCGAGTGTTCGTCGACGGGTCGGTCGTGGAGACGTACGTCGACGGCCGGACGTGTCTCTCCTCGCGTGTCTATCCGTCCAGACCCAGGAGTCGGGGGGTGGCTGTCCGCTCGCCCGCCGGTAGCGACATCACACTTCGCACGTACGAGATGGAATCAATCTGGGCGTGAGGGCGTTTCAAAGCCGGGTTTCGGAGGTATTTTTGACCGTACCTCGTACAGCCGGAGGTATCACTCGACCAGAAACTCCTCAGTTGCGAACGGCTCGTCCTCGCCTTCGACCGCGAGGACATCCAGCGCGGTGACGACCGCGTTCGTATCCAGCAGGCCCGCGAGGCTCGGGTTCGTCCGTCCCTCGTCGCCCGAGACGAGCTCTTTCACGTAGAGTCCGCCCTCGCCGTCGAGTTCGATCGTCGCGTGGGTCTCGTCTTCGAGTTCACCCTCGATGTCGTAGACCGCTCGTGTGCGGTCGATGTCCGCTCGGCGGTGATCCACTCGCTGGGGGGTCCGCTGGGTGATCGTCGCGCCGCGAAGTTCGTCCAGCGCGTCCTGTAGGTCGGATTCGGTGACGGTCGCATCGAACTCGACCGCCATCCGGTAGGTCTTCGAAGCGTCGTGTTCCTTGACGCGCTCGACCATCTCGTGGGTCGGGATCGCCAGATCCGTGACCTCTGCCTTCCCGTCGGCGAAATCGTTGATCGCCTGCTGGAGCGCCTCTGGGTCTACCTCGCGGGTGTGGGGGTCGTCGACTTCGATGACGAACGGTCGCCCTGTGCCGAGCATCAACGCGTCAACGTCCTCACGACCCGCACCGTGGAAGGTCGCCGACTCGCCCTCGTAGGCCTCGACCACGGGGGGTGCGGTCAGTTGCTCGACGCTTTCGGGATAGCGAAAGCCGCGCCCGTCACAGCCCGGGCAGTCTGCCCCCCGTTTCAGGCCGGAGCCGCCACACTCGTTGCAGGGCCACTTCGTCTGGGGGATGTCGCGTTCCAGTTTCTTGTAGCGGCCGTAGACGAAGGCAGAATTGACCTGTAGTTCGACCTCGTCGGTCCCGAGATCGAGGAGCAACTGGATGTCGGGGCGCTCGAAGTCGACTTCAGTATCCGTCTCGCGGCCGAAGCGCTTGCCGACCTCCCGATTGAGCTCGGATTTCAGAAGTTCGCCCGCGTCTTCGTCGAGGCCGATGTCGTCCCGGAGGAGGACGTCGTTCTCTTCGAGCATCGGCGGGACGCGGCTGCCGACCTGGTAGGTGTCGAAGTCGTACTCGGCGACGGCCTGCACTGCGCGATCGGCCCAGATGTCGATCCGGTCGCACTCGCCTTCACAGACCCAGCAGTCGTCGGGTTCCTCGTAGGGCTCGTCGTCTTCGAGCGCGATAGTCGTCCGCAGTGCGCGGCCCCGTTCGTCGTTGCCAAGGCCGAAACTTCGGTCTGCGACCAGTCGCCCGAGACACGGATTGCAGAGCGGGCCGGTCGCGATGGCGTCGCGAGCGATGTCCAGAACGGTCATTGCTCGTGTGTGGCCGGCGCTGACGTAATTCGCTTTCGAGTCGCGACATTGACGACACTGCGCGGCCGGTCAGTCCTCGACAACGTCGCCGGGGACCCCATCGGCCTCCGGCATCGGCGACTCCGAGGCCGCTCCGTCGGTCATCGTCACGACCCGCTGTGGGAACGGGATCTCGATACCGGCCTCTCGGAGTGCCTTGTAGACGCCGGTGTTGAGTTCGTGGGTCGCCCGGCCGCGCAGGACAGGGTCATTGACCCAGCACAGCAGTTCGTACTGCAGCGCCGAGTCACCGAACGAGCGCAACCGCACACGTGGCTTTGGCCGGTCGATGACCAGCGCTTCCGCGTCGGCGACCGAGCGAAGGGTCTCCTCGACTTCGTCGGCGTCGCTTCCGTAGGCGACGCCGATCTTGATTCGAACGCGGCGTTCGCGATCGGGCGTCGACTCGTTGATGATCCGCGCGGCGTTGAGCACACTGTTTGGGACCGTCACGAGCATGTCGTCGCGCGTTCGAATTACCGTCGAACGGATCGAGATGTCCTCGACGCGGCCCCGTTCACCGGATTCGAGGACGATGTAATCCCCGACCTTGTAGGTGCCGTCGAAATAGAGGGCGATCGAGCCGAAGAAATTCGCGATGGTATCCCGGGCGGCGAAGCCGATGACGATCCCGATGATCCCCGCGCTCGCCAGGAACGGCGTCGGGTCGATGTTCCAGAAGTCCAGCAGGAGGTAGATCGAGACTGCGACGACGACTACGCTCCAGATGTTCTGGAAGATCGGGACGACCTGAGTGTCGATGTGGCTATTGTCCGTGAGTTCGTTCGAGACCTTCCGGCCGACTCTGGTGAGTGCCAGCGCCCACAGCACGACCAGAATCGACAGTACCACCGACTCGACCTGTGCAGTCGTGTCGGGGGCCATACCGAGTCCGAGCACCGAGAGATAGCTCCCCACCAGTACGATTGTTACGTACAGCGGCGGGTGGATCGTCTCGAAGATGACGTCGTCGACGTCAGTCGGGATGCGTCTCGTAGCTCGTCGGATCAGAACGTCGCCGCCGACCTGGACGACCTTCGCGAGCAGGACTGTCGTCAGCACCAGCAGGAGAAACCCTTGCCACCGCGGAAGAGAGAGAATCCACTCCCATACCGTGTTTACGTAGGACACCGCGTTCGCCATGTCCCGCTAGTCGCGGCCAGGTCATATAACGACTCTGTCGTGTCGGGTACTGGCACGGCGAGTCGGAACCGAATCCTCTTTTCGCCCGGCCCACACCCCGTTGGATATGGACGAGTGGCTGCTGGCGGTGCTTCTGGGACTTATTCAGGGGACTCTGGAGTGGCTCCCCGTGTCGAGCGAGGGCAGTGTCGCGCTCGCACTGACCGCGCTGGATGTCGGTGAGTCCGCTGTCGAAGACACGCAGTTCGCCCTCTTCTTGCACCTCGGGACGGCCATTGCGGCGACTACCTACTACCGTGCGGACATTGCTGCAGAACTCGCTCGCGTCCCCGAGTGGCGGCCCAGTGCTTCGTTCGGGGACGAGCAGGCCGATCTCTCCTTTCTCGTGATTGCGACGCTGACCTCGTTCGCGACGGGTGGTGTGGCCTATCTCACCCTGGAGACGGTCGTCTCGTCGATCTCCGGCGGCGCGTTCGTCGCGCTGATCGGTGTGCTGCTGGTCGGCACGGGACTCCTGCAGTGGACCGCACAGGACCGCGCACTCGAAACCGGGGCCGACGTCGGCCTGCTCGATGCGCTACTCGTCGGGTCGCTGCAGGGATTGGCGATCCTGCCGGGCGTCTCACGCTCGGGGACGACTGTCAGTGTGCTGTTGCTCCGCGGCCATCCCGGCGAGGAGTCCCTTCGGCTGTCGTTTCTGCTGTCGATTCCTGCGGCACTCGCAGCCGGCGCGCTCGTGTTGGTCGAGGTCGGCGTCCCCTCGATCGCACCCGGGCCAGCCGCCCTCGCTCTCGCCGTCAGTGCCGTCGTGGGCTTTCTGACTGTGGGCGCGCTGGTCGCGCTCGTCAGGCGGGTCGCTTTCTGGGCAGTCTGTATCGGCTTCGGCGGACTGGCGATCGTCGGTGGTGCACTGTTGGTCGTCTGAGATTGACTGAGACGTTCCACCGGTCAACTGCTACTCATATCGATGTCCGTCGGAACGAGAGAAAACCCGAGTGTCCGGAAGTCACTGTCGAAGGCAAAGACGTGATCGATACCGCGCTCGTCGGCGAGAACACTGGTCGTGTGGTCCACGAACGAAATCTGCTGGTCGTCGTAGTCCTCGAACTGATCTGCCGCAGTCTCGAACGTGGGTTTCCCCACGGAGACGACGGTGATACTCTCCGCCGCTCGGATGGCACGTAACGCTCTGGTGGCGGTGGCGTGTCCGAGTTTGTACAGCGCGAGTGTCGCGAATTCCGAAAGGACGGCCTGGGACGTGTAGAGCGGTCGATAGGCGAGATTTCCTGATCGAATCTCTTCGAACAGGCCCATCGATTCGCTGTGATGCCTGTCGTCTCGATCTGCACGCGCGTAGAACGCGCCAGTGTCGACGAAGACCGGCGTTGCACCTGTGTCGTTCATGCCGATTTCTCACTGTACAGGACGCGATCGACGGTCTCGGAAATGTCCGACTCGCCCGAGGCTCCCGGTTCGAACTCCCAGAAGGCGTCGTCAGGGTCGATCTCGCGCGCGGATTCGACTTCGTCGATGACCCACCAGACGACGCGGCCCGCGGTCTTTCGACTGTTGACTCGGCCATCCTCTTCGAGCGTCCGGAGCTTTCGACGGGCCGTCTCCCGGGAACAATCGAGTGCTTCGGCGACGTCGGCGGAGGTGACGACAGGCCCGTCGACAGCGTCGAATACATCCAGAACGTCGTCGAGTGTGACCGTCACACTGAACCGACCGGAGTCCTCGCGCTCGTCTTTGCTCATACAGAAACCAACCGCCTCCGAGTCAATAATCCTTGTGGCGTTCCCAATACGGGAACACCATATATCGATCTGAATTCGTCGGCGGTTGACGGATGATGGCGTCAGTTCCGGTAAGAAGATATTAACCCTAGAGCACCTACCTCTGGACAACGACGGCCACATGAGCGGCGACGAACGCAAGATCCTCGATACGGCAGGCGATGTCTGTTACGTGGTACGTAACGGCGAGTCCCTCGATAGCCCCGAGTGGACCTCCTGCCGGCTCGTCCTGACGAACAAGCGCCTGGTCGTCGCCGAGAACGACTCGAAACAGACTATCCCGCATGCCAAGGTGACTATCCCACGGGGCGAGTCGCCCGTCCCCGAGGGCGTCGACACGACGGGGGCCGTGACACTGAAGGTCGGCAATGCAGTCCTCGTTGTCGGTGCGACCAGCGTCGAGGACTTCGTCGACACGTACTGTCGGGCGAACCTCGGTGGCGGGGTCATCCTCGCGAAGCACCCTGCAATCGTCGGCGGTGTCGTCCAGGACGAGGCCGCGTGGTCGAAAGCCCGCTTCGCCATCGAGGACGGCCTGTTCACGCTGCAGTTTCCTGACGGCGACAGCATGGCCTGTGAACTCGATGATGTCGGGACAGTCGAGGAGCGCAGCGGGCAGGTCATGGGCGAGCACCGCGACATCGTCGCCATCGAGCACACCGACGAAGAGGACCGCAGCATGGAGACCCACCTCTCGGGCAACGCTCGCCACACCACCGTGCTGGCGACACTGTTCGAGCATATTGTCCAGTCCCGCGAGGACGACTACGAACTCTCTGAGGAGGAGAGCCAGGTCCTGATGGCCCTGTATTCGGGGGTATCGCCGTTCGAGATGGCTGACTTCGTCGGACTCAGTGTCGACGAGGTCGAGGAGATCTATCAGCACTTGCTGGAGGTCGGAGCCGTCGACGAGGTGCGGACGCGGACGGAGGTGACGTTGAACGCGCAGGGACGGAATATGGCGAGTGAAGCGATGAGTGAGAAGTAGCGAGATCGCGAACCTTGTGAGCGATTTCGTACCGGAGCGGGGAACGGATGTGACCCGCGGAGGAAGTAGCGAGACGCTGACCGGAGGGAAGCGTCTCGGAGACGCCGAACGGACGAAGTCCGTGAGGCAGTAGCGAGGTTCTGAGCGACAGCGAAGAACCTCGAACCGAGGCGGGGAGGAACGACCCGCCAAGAAGTAGCGAGATCGCGAATCCTGTGCGGGATCTCGTATCGGAGCGGGGAACGGATGTGACTCGCAGAGGAAGTAGCGAGGACGACCGAAGGGAGCCCTCAAAAAGGGCGAACGGGGAGGGACGACCCGTGAGATAGCGAGTCTCACGGATGGGACTTACACGTTACTACGAGCGCCGCCGGCGGTGCCAGGTTCGAAATCACTGGTGTTGAATTCGCTGAGTGACGGTCCTCGGTTACACTGATCCTGTGAACCGCTTTCGAGACAGCTGACTGCCGAGTACCCGAAAGCCCTAATCGGGTGTACGTCCAACGTTCGGTGAACTGGTCGGCCGCGCCGCGGTCGGCTGCCACACATGAGCGAGGGCGAAACCAAACTCTACGACGATCGCGGGCAGTTCCTGTTGGCCCAGAAGGATGGCCGCGAGATCCGTGATGCCGGCTGGAACGCCTGCCGAGTCGTGTTGACCACCCAGCGTGTCGTCCTGATCGGCGACGAGAAACACGCGATCTCGATCGACGACCTCGAACAGGTCAACGATCGATTCGACGTCAATCAGGCCGCCGCGGGAGAGGGCAGTTACACGGCGCTCCGGAGCGACGACACGGTCCATCTCGTCTCGGTCCCCGAACAGGACGAGTTCGAGACGGCGCTGTACAAGGCATCGCTCAACAACGGCATCCTCTTCGTCCAGCATCCCGCCGTCGAGGGCGGGGTCGTCCAGTCCGTCGAGTGGACCAAAGCGAAGGTCAAGATCTCGGCGGAGGCGATCAACCTCGCGATGGCCGACGGACAGAAGGTGACGATCGACCGCAACGACATCGGTGACGTCGGAACTGACGAACGGACGATCAAAGGCGAGGAACGAACGGTCTACGAGGTCGAACATACCGATGCGGAGGGGCGAAGCGTCGAGACCCACGTCACGGGCGAACCACACCACACCGCGGTTCTGGGCGCACTTCTCGAAGAGGGGGTCGAGCGCCATCGTGCGAATCTGGATCTCAGCGGCACCGAAAAGCAGGTCATCATGGCCCTTCATTCCGGAGTCTCACCGTTCGATATCCCGGATTTCGTCGGGATGGACGTCGAGAAAGTCGAGGCCATCTTCGACGACCTCATCGAGTACGACGTCATCGAGGTCGAACGCGAACGGACGGAAGTCGCACTCACGCCACAGGGGCGGCAGGCCGCCGGCGAGACTATCGGTGATCGGTAGTTTCGGAAACCTCACGGGGCTGTGAGCCGGAGAACAGCCCTTTTATCACGATTCCGAGTGCAAGCAGTGCGGGGATGAGACTTGTCCAGAACGGGAGCCAGACCCAGTTGGGTGGGGCACCTTCAAGACTGAAGAACATCCCAAGCACCAAGAGGTAGATACTGGACAATAGTAGTATCCGAAGCCGTTCGATCTGACTTCCCATTTTGAGTAAGCTCCTATTTTCCCCGGAGGATGATAAATACAACCGGTTCTGGCGAGATACAATCAGTCGCAACACTCGCCAGCCTCCAGAAGACTTTCCTCACCGCTTGCCCTCCATTCGCGCATGGTCTACACTGCTGTCGTCCTCGCCGCTGGCGAAGGGATGCGGTTGCGCCCGCTGACGCGCAACCGGCCCAAGCCAATGCTCCCCGCGGCGAACCGCCCGATCCTCGAATACGTGCTGGACGCGCTGATCGAGGCCGGGACCGAGGAAATCGTCATGGTCGTCGGCTACAAGCACGACCGCGTCCAGAATCACTTCGGCCCCACCTACCGAGACGTGCCGATCACCTACGCCCGCCAGGAAAAGCAGCTAGGAACGGGCCACGCCCTCCTGCAGGCCCGCGAGCACGTCGACGAACCCATGCTCGTGGTGAATGGAGACTGTCTCATCGAGAGCAGCCTCGTCGAGGACGTCTGTGCCACCTACGACGAGGGTGATGGCGAGCCCACGCTGTCGGTACTGGCTGGGCCCGACGCCCGCCAGTACGGCGCAGTCGTCCTCCGGGATGGATTCGTCGAGGACATCATCGAGAAACCGACGACCGACGAGTACCGCCTGATCAACGCCGGGATCTACGCCTTCGACACCGACATCTTTGACGCGATCGACGACACGCCCCGACAGGAGGGCGAACTTGCGCTGACGGACACGCTCGCAAAGGAACTCGAATCCGGACGCGTTCGCGGCGTCGAGACTGGCGGCCTCTGGGTCGACGCGACCTATCCCTGGGACCTCCTTGCTGTGGCCCGCGAAGTGCTCGCACACGATCTGACGGACGAACCCGAAGTCGGGGATGGCGTCTGGATCGACGAGACGGCTATCGTCCACGAGGATGCCACGCTCCAGTCGCCGGTCGTCGTCGGCCCGGACTGTGAGGTCGGCCCCGGTGCGGTCGTCGGCCCCCAGACTGCGCTCGGCCGGAACGTCACTGTGGGTGCGAATTCGACCGTGATCAACACGGTGCTTGATGTCGACACGCGCGTCGACCCGGGATCGACGCTGCTGGATAGCGTGACGGGCCAGCACGTTCGCTTCGGCCCGAGTACGGTCGTCTCCGGTGGGCCGGCCGACGTCCGCGTCGGCAACGAGATCTTCGAAGACGAACGGCTGGGCGCAGTGGTGGCTGACCGCGTCCGGGCGGACGGTAACGTCAGTTTCGCACCCGGATCGCTCGTTGGGCCGAGCGCCCACCTCCACACGGGCGTCACGGTTGACGGGCAGGTCCGGGAGAACACGGAGGTGCGTCGCTGATGTGTGGGATCATCGGTGCGGTCGGCCGCGGCGAGGATACGCTGGACGTGCTCGTCCACGGGCTCTCGAAACTCGAATACCGCGGGTACGACTCGGCCGGCGTCGCGCTCGCGAGTGACTCGATCGACGTTTGCAAGAAGGCAGGCGAACTCGACGAACTCCGGGCCGCACTGGAGGGTCGCAGTATCTCCGGCAGCGTCGGCATCGGTCACACCCGCTGGTCGACCCACGGGCCGCCGACCGACGCCAACGCTCACCCCCATCAGGACTGTTCGGGCGACGTTGCAGTGGTCCACAACGGCATCATCGAGAACTATCAGGAACTTCGGGACGAACTCGCCTCGGCGGGCCACACCTTCCGCAGCGATACCGACACCGAGGTTGTTCCCCATCTCGTCGAAGACGAACTCCGCGGCGGAGCCGATCCCGAGGCGGCTGTTCGGGCTGCTGTCCAGCGCCTTGAGGGAAGCTACGCCGTCGCCGTCGTCATCGCGGGCGTCGAGCGGATCTTCGCCGCGCGAAACGACTCGCCGCTCGTGCTCGGGATCAGCGACGACGCTTACTATCTGGCGAGTGACGTGCCTGCCTTCCGGGATCACACCGACCGCGTCGTCTACATGGGTGACGAGGAGTTCGTCACGCTCGCCTCAGAGGGCTGGACCGTTACGAGCCTCGCTGGCAACCCGATCGACAAGGATGTCGAGACAGTCGACTGGGATCCAGAGGAGACTGGCAAGAGCGGCTACGACCACTTCATGCTCAAGGAGATTCACGAGCAACCCCGCTCGCTGCGGCAGTGTCTCTCCGAGCGCGTCGACGAACTGGCGGGGACTGTGGACATCGACGACCTCGCCGACCTCAATCCCCGCGGCGTGCAGTTCGTCGCCTGCGGGACCTCCTATCACGCCGCGTTATACGGGGCAGAACTGTTCCAGCAGGCTGGCATTCCTGCCCAGGCCTTCCTGGCCAGTGAGTACGCTTCCTCGCCGCCACCGATCGGCGACGCGCTGGTGATCGGCGTCACCCAGAGCGGCGAGACTGCCGACACGCTCTCGGCGCTCCGGGAGGCCAGGCGTCGCGGCGCGCGGACGCTGGGCGTGACAAACGTTGTCGGTTCGACTGTCGCTCGGGAATGCGATCACGTCTTCTACATCCGGGCCGGGCCCGAGATCGGCGTGGCCGCGACCAAGACCTTCGCCTCCCAGCTGGCTGCGCTGAACCTGCTCGCACTCGGGATGGCCGGCAGCGACGAGACTCGCGACGTGATCGGCGCACTCCGGGACCTGCCAGGCCAGGTTCAGGAAGTGCTGGACGAGTCGGGTGCGCGAGCGGTCGCCGAGACGTATCTGGAGTCGGACGCGTACTTCTTCATCGGCCGTGGGCTCAACTTCCCGGTCGCGCTGGAGGGGGCCCTGAAGATGAAAGAGATCACCTACAAACATGCAGAGGGCTTCGCCGCGGGCGAGTTGAAACACGGCCCACTCGCGCTGGTGACCGACCACACGCCAGTGTTCGCGGTCGTGACCGGCGACGGCGAACAGGCCCGCAAGACTATCGGCAACGTCAAAGAAGTCGAGGCCCGGGACGCGCCCGTGATCGCCATCACCGACGGCCAGAGCGACGTCGAGCGATACGCCGATCACGTCTTGCGCGTGCCCGAGACTCACCAGCGGACCGCCGCAGTGCTGGCAAACGTCCAGTTACAACTGGTGTCCTATCACACTGCGGCGCTACTGGGACGGTCGATCGACAAGCCACGGAATCTTGCGAAAAGCGTCACCGTGGAGTGACGTCTTCCGTTCCTGCCAGCGTGGTCTCGGTGACTACGGACAGATGGCGCGAGACACGGTCGACAGTGGGATTCTCTCGCTGTTAGAAGAGAGGTATCCCTTCATGTTGTGTCGGCCGGGAGATCCGATATGGAACTCGGCACATCCAGCGGCCGGGACGCGCGACGCCGTTCCGGACTTCGGCGTCTGTTAGTCTCTGCTCCCGATATAACCTTCTTCCACCCGCCCAGCGTCTTCGACTTCCGGGAGCGCCCGGACGTGCTCGGACCGATCAGCGACGTCATCCCGTCTACGCCCGTCTTCGAGATGTATCCGATCGGATTGACCAGTATTGCGGACCGACTCGAACGTGCCGGCTACAACGCCCGGATCGTCAACCTCGCTCACGAGATGCTGACCGATCCGGCGTTCGATCCTGAAGCGGAGATCGCCGCCAGTTCCGCGCAATGGTTCGGGATCGATCTCCACTGGCTCCCCCACGCCCACGGGGCGATCGAAGTCGCCCGACTCGTCAAACGGCATCATCCCGACGCGCCGGTCATCGTCGGTGGTCTGAGCGCGACCTACTACCACGACGAACTCGTCGAGTACGATGCCGTCGATTACGTCGTCAGGGGTGACTCGACCGAAGAGCCGATGCTCGGACTACTAGATGCACTGCGCACCGACGGCGATTTCTCGGACGTCCCGAACCTGACCTTCCGGGCCGACGGGGAGACGAGAGTCAACCCGATTACGTATCAGCCGGACGACCTCGACGACATCGCAGTACCGTCGTACACGTACGCGATCAAGTCGGTATTCAAGTACGGCAGTCTGCGAAAGGTCTTGCCCCACGAGGGGTGGCTCGACAAACCCATAACGATGTTACTGACCTCGCGTGGCTGTCGACGCAGCTGTTCGTTCTGTGGCGGGGCCGACTCGTACGCGAACGTACACGGGCGACACGGCCCGACATTCCGGACGCCGGAGAAACTCATCGAGGACATCCGGACGATCACGTCGTTCTCTCAGGGGCCGATATTCATCGTTCACGACCTCCGAGAGGGCGGACAGGAGTACGCCGCCGAGTTCTTCGACCGACTCGCCGAGGAGGACGTCGAAAACGAGTTTGTCTTCGAGTTGTTCGACCCGGCAGAGCCGGCGTTCTTCGAGATGATCGACGAGGCGGTCGACCGATACAGTCTCGAACTCAGCCCCGAATCACACCGCCCGGAAATTCGAAAGCGAATGGGAAAATTCGCCGTCTCGAACGACGCTATCGAGGACACGCTCAGGGCGGCACTCGATAACGGCTGTCGGAATATCGATATTTTCTTCATGATCGGGTTGCCGGACCAGAACTACGACGACGCTGTCGGTTGCGTCGAGTACGCCGAGGCGCTCCTGACCGAAATCGACGACGATCGAATCGTTCCCTTCGTCGCCCCGCTAGCACCGTTTCTAGACCCGGGGAGTCCAGCGTTCGAGAACCCCGAAGCCTGCGGCTATCGCCCGCTCGCCGAGAGCCTGGAGGAACATCGCCAGCTATTGACCGAACCGAGCTGGAAGCGGATGCTGAGCTACGAGACCGAACAACTCTCGCGTGCGGATATCGTCGCAGCGACCTACGAGGCTGCCGAGCGGATGACTCGCCTGAAACACGACCACGGACTGCTGGATTCGGACACCTGTCAATCGATCATTGACCGCCTCCAGATGTCCCAGCGGGTTGTCGACCGGGTCGACGAGATCTACGAGACGCCGCCGCCGGGCGAGCGGGCGGAGCAAATCGAGGCACTGGCCGACGAGTTACCGGAGTACGGCGCGCACAGCATCGCTGGTGAAGACGAGCTCTGGTGGCGGAGCGACGGCCTCAGGGATATCCCAGCGCTCGCTCGACTGAGTGTGAGACTGCTGGGGAGCGAACTCAAGCAACGAGCGCGTCGGCTCCAGTGGACCCTCGGGGGTTGAGAGCACGCCCGCGCTGCTCGTGGGTTCGAGCGGACGAACGAGCAGTGTTTCTCGACCGGAAACACTGCGGGCGTGGTTTTCCCCGGAGGAGACGATACCTCCCATCGAGAATGACGGAACGGCATACCGCTGGCGCAACTGTCCGCGCCACACTGGTGGATGTCCTCGGCGTGGTCACGGACACACAGACGTATCGGAACCTGCTGTATCTCGTGTTGGCGTTCCCGCTCGGATTGTTCTACTACACGGTGTTGATGCTGGGTTTGACGCTGGGTCTCGGGCTGTCGATTCTGGTCGTCGGGCTGGGGATCCTGCTGGCGACTGTGATCGGACTTCGATACATCGCCGCCTTCGAGCGGGGACTCGCCAACAGGCTCCTGGGGACGGCGATCGCCGACCCGGACGACCTCGAACGGGCGGGCGAGGGGACCGTCGCGACCGCGAAGGCGTATCTCCGGGCGTCCTCGACGTGGCGAGGACTGGGATTCGTCCTGGTAAAGTTCTGGCTTGGGATCCTCGCGTTCGTCCTCCTCGTGTCCCTTCTCGGGACGGGGATCGAACTCGCCGTACTGCCGCTGTACCCCGAGGGCGTGTTCAACGTGCAGGTGGCCGGATGGAGGGTTGCAGCAAGTATCGAGACGACGACCCAGCGCGCGCTCGCCGTGCCCGCGGGGGTGGTGCTCGTCCTGCTGGCCTTCCACGTTTTGAACGCCGTCGCCCGCGTGAACGCCTCGATCGCGTCGTCACTGCTCGGGTCCGAGACCGACGACCAGCGTGAGACTGTATGAACGGACGAATCAGCGGGATTCCGGTCGAGATATCGCGCGTGAAGATTCTCTTGCTGCTGGTCGGTCTGGTTGTGACCGCCTACGGCGGGTACGACTACGTACAGCAAACGTCCGCGATCGACGACGCCAAGCCCGTTGAGGCGACGATAGAGGAGACGTCGATCTCGGAGACGGACGGGCGTCGAAGCCACTACTACTCCGCGTCGGTGACGTTCACGTACCAGTATCAAGGGACGACGTACACGAGCGACGAACTGTATCCCGGCGATATCGGCGCGACGTTCGATACGAGATCGGAAGCGGTGTCGGCGATCAAACCGTACGAGGAAAACGCCACGGCGACGGCGTACGTCGATCCAGACGCCCCCAGCGAGAGATTTCTGGAACGACAGACGACGCAGGGCCCGCTCAGGATGATCCTGGGCGGCGCGCTCCTGGTGCTGGTGCTCACGCTCGATGCGGTCGGCGCTCGACAACCCGGGCAGGGGACAGAGCTGCAACCAGTCGACGACCACCGGCCGAGACAATATCAGACGTTGTTCGGCATCGACCGTGAGACGGTCAACGATGTCAGCAAGCGCCTGATCAAGGTGGCCATGGTCGTCGCTCCGATCTCGCTGATTGGCGTCGCAGTGTTGCTGTTCGCCACGGAGACGGGTGCTCGCGAAGAACCGACGGCGGTCGGGCTGACCGATCCGATCGGTCTCCTGCTCCTCACGGCGTTTCTCGCGATCGTTACGTTGATCGCGTCGATCTTCCTCTACGGCATCTGGTCGTACACCGAGTATCGACGCCTCCGGGAGCGAATCCCCGAGCCGAGACCGCCGAGTCCGTTCAAACGACCCACTCGGCTCGCTTCGATCCTGCTCACGAACGACGATCTCGATCCCTACGGCACGCGCGTCAAGCGAACCGGATTCGCGTTCGTGGTGGCACTGTTCCTCTGTGGCGTGCTCTTCGAACTGCTCGTTCTCTGAACGCCGGCAAAAACATTGTCGGCCGGCCGCCGAGACGTCCGCTCGGCCGGATCAGTTGCCCTGAATGGCGTCGATGACCATCGCAGCGGCGACGATCGGCTCTTTCGGGACATCGCTCGTGTCGTCGACGACGATGTCGTAACGGTCTTTCAGCGAGAGTTGGCCCGAGATGTTGCCGACGTGGTCGCCGTCGAGATCGGTAATCTCGTACTTGTGGGGGATCAGCGGTCCGACGATCGGAATGAGGTTTCGTGCGAGCGTGGTCGCGCCCCCCCGGGAGTTGATCTCGGCGATCTTCGCCTCCGTCCGGGGGTGGCGGAGTTTCCAGGTATCCTGGAGGATCGAGTAATCGTTGTCGAGGATGACGATCTCCTCGCCGGTGGTGGCGTCTTCGAGGACGTAATCGCCGGCGACGTCGACGATTCCACCAGCCTTCACGGTGAAGACCTCCTCGCCATCCTCGTCGACGAACGGAAACTCCTCTTTCATCTTGAGCATCTTCTGTTTGCCGCGCAGGACGACGTTTCCGGCCGAGTCCTCGGCGCGGTACTTGTTTCGGACGAGCGACTGGACGACGGTGTAGCGATCGTCTCTGAGTTCGATACCCTCGATCGAGTCGAGTTCTGTTGTCGACATCGTGGGTAGAGAGTAGGTTCCCTGAAACGTGTATCCCGAGGCCGTGTTTCCGGGACAGAAACAGACGCCGTGCTTGCCCGGAATCTCACGAACTGCGGTCCTGCTAGTCGTTCTCAGACGCGCCAGGAGACGATGTACGCCAGGAATCCGAGTCCGAACAGCCCGACACCGATGGGAACAGCACTCGTCTCGGGTACTCCAGCCACAGCGTCAAGTCCACCGACGAGTACTGTCGCGATAGCGAGGCCAGCAGGAAGCCGAATCGCGTCGAGCCCGCGTTTCCTGTCGGCAACGATAGACTCCAAGAGCCGGGAGACGATGGCCAGCCCGACAGCGCCTGCGAGGACGACCGAAACAGCCGACAGCGTCGAGAGGACGATCCCTGCAAACGCAGCCAGAATCCCGCCCACGGCTATGCCCGACGCGACGCCGCCGAGTAGCCGGCCGACAGTCCGTGGTCCGCTATCGACGGGCTCGTCCGGCTCCGCGTCCGGGGCAGTCCGATCGAGTCGTTCGGTCTGGGTGACACGCTGGCCGACGTGGACGTACTGCCGTCCCTCCTCGGTGTCGGGGGCCTCCCAGTCGGCGACCTCGGTCACGTCGGTTCCCGGCGTTTCGACGTCGATGTCGTCGAAAGCGACCGGCAGCCCGGCTGCCAGCTCGAACGCCGGGTGGTCCTGTATCTGGAAGTGCAGGTGTGGCTCCGAGGAGTTGCCCGAGTGGCCACAGCGCCCGATCTGTTCGCCACGGTCGACGTGGTCGCCGGGTTCGACTGCGATACTACCGGGAACCAGATGCACGAGGCTGCTGTACTCCGAATCGGCGTGGCGGATCGTCACGAAGTTGCCCGTGATCGAACGCTTGAGTGGATGGGAGAACCCACCGCCACGGGGGAATTCGGGATCACCGTCACCGACTGCGACAACGGTCCCGTCAGCTGGTGCGACGACGGATTCTTCGTAACAGTAGTAGTTCTCGATGGACGTGTCCGTCTCCTCTGGACGGGTCCGGCCTTCGTCGTCGGTGATCACGAAGTCGCAGGCATAGCGCTGGGTCGCGGGGAACCAGGAATGCGAGTAGTCTTTGATCGGGCTGCCGTTGACGACGGTCCATTCTCCTTCGACGGGCAGTCGGTAGGACGCCGACTGGGCGTACGTCTCCGGGCTGGGGAGCGATCCGCGATGGCGGACGATAGCGACGAAACTTCCGAGCAACTGCATCATATCCTGGCGGAGCACGAGCGGATTGAGGAACGTCGGGATCAGACTCCCGAAGAATGCCAGCGTCGACCGCCAGCTGTCGTCCATGACGATCCAGTCGCGCGGATCCGTTTCGTCGGTCTCCCCGTCACCGAAGGCGTCTCGAACTGGTGACAGCAGCATCGCAGCGAACGGCCAGAAGGCGAACAGCCAGAACAGGTGAAACAGTTTGAATATCTCCAGTGAGGGAAACAGGTCACCGAGAAAGCCGAGCGGGCCCAGGAGGACGAGCGAGAACGGGCTGATCGACGTGAGCCGCTCTCTCAGTCGTGTGTGAGCCGGTGGCGGCTCCGATTCGGCGGCGGGATCCGATTCCGTGGCGGGTTCGGTCATAATCGAAGACACGCCTGAGCGGATATTAGGCGTTCTGCGAACTCGAATTCACAAGATCCATTTACACACCAGTCGGGAGATTCAATGTCGCGCCCGGGCAATGACGGGTATGGCCGACGAGAGCGATCACAGCGCCGTTGACGACACCGAGCAGGTCGTCTCGAACGCAGCGTTCGCGCTACTTGGCCATCAGACCCGTCTGGACATCTTGCGGGCCTTTTTCGACTCCTACGAGCCGGTCGACCCCGACTCGATGGCCGAGGTCCGAGCCGACCGAACGCGGTCGTACTCGGAGCTGATGGACGCCGTCGGACTGCGAGATAGCGGGAAGTTCAACTACCACCTGGAGAAGCTCCGCGGGGTCTACGTCGAGAAAGTCGAGGACGGGTACGTCCCGACAGCGAGCGCGGTCGCGCTGTTTCAGGCTGTCGTCGCGAACCGACCGACCGAGTCTGTCGCGGTCGACGTCGACCTCGAAGCGCCCTGTCCCGCCTGTGGAGTCGACCTGTCCTGGCGATACGAACAGGAGTACCTGACTATCGAATGTGCGTCGTGCGAGCAGTTCTGGGGGCTCACATATCGCTTCCCGAAGAACGGACTGCTCACCCAGGACTCCGAAGATGTCTACGAAGCGCTGTACGACCGGATGATGCATCACGTTGGGCTGGCGCGGACGGGTCAGTGCCCGGCCTGTGCTGGCGTCGTCGAACGAGCGATTCCCGACGAACGGCTGGATGGCTCGGCGATCCCAACAGCCGAACTCGACTGTGGGACCTGCTCGTGGCACGCGACGGTCGATATCGTGAGCGCGCTACAGTTCGAACCCCGCGTCATGCGGGCGCTGTTCGAGATTGGCGTGTCGCTCGAAAGCGGGACCCAGGCCACGGAGGCAGTCTTGCGGACGGTGAGCGGCCGGACGTCCGCCGAGTCGAATCAGGTGGTCGTCGAGATTGAGACCGACGAGGGGAGGGCGACTGTCGTCGTCGACGAGACGCTGGCTGTCGAAGAAGTCGAGATCGACTCATAATGATTACTGTCGGTCTGTTCCGCAACGACTGCACGCCGGAAGAGCAAGCTCTTCCGGGTCCTCGGTCGTGACCCTCCCGAGGACGCCGTGGAACACAGTTCCACGAGCCCTGTCCCGCTCCGCTCGCCAGGACGCCGAAAGACTCGCTTTGCTCGTCTTTCGAGCCCTGCTTCGTGTCATCAGCAGGACGCCCTGGAGCGGTCGGAGCGGCAAATCGTTACAGCGGTCCGTATGATCGCCGACCCCGCGCCGGCGGCGACACGCTTTTTCACGGGGGCCACCCACTGCCACCAATGACAGACGACGAGCAGCCCGCCGAGCAGACTGACGCCGGCCAGACCGATCCCGAGAGTCAGCCACCCGAAGACACCGAGGCTGCGACAGCCGAACCCGACGATAGCCCGCAGTCCGACGACCCGGCAGCCGCGGAGACAGAGTCACCACCGCAGGACGACGCCACCGCCGACATCGAGGAATCTCACGGCTCCTCGCCCGGTCGGGACATCCCCGAAGACGTGCAGAAGTACGAGCGATTCACGAAGATTGAGAGTGGGACCTACGACCGCGCGAACGACTTCCTGCGCGAGCGGACCTACATCACCGCCCGCGAGTGGGCGATCGCCCGGCTCTGTGCGGACTTCCGGACCGAGACGGGTGTCGAGATGACCAAGATCGGTGAGAATCTGCCCGAGCTCGTCCCGTTCATGACCGACACCTACACGCCCCAGGCGGTCAATCAGGCTCGCGCCTCCTTCGAGGAGAAGGTCCGCAAGGCCGGTGCGACCTTCCTCTACGGTGCGATGTGTGATTTCTTCACGGCCGAGGAACTGGACGACGTGATGTACGAGGCCACCGAGGTCGCGAAGTTCCTGCTGGAAGTCGAGGGCGTCGATCTCTCCGTGGAGGACGAACTCGAAGCCGAGGACCGGATTTCGAGTGTGATGCGGGACGTTCGCGAGCATTCGGCGGCGTTGCGCCACGACGAGGTGTGTTGTCCGGAGTGTGGCCACGAGTTCGAAGCTGGCGACGCGAGCCAGTGAACCGATAGAGCGGCGCGACCATGAGAAACGAGCCCACGTGCGAGTGAGATCGCTCCGTTACCGGTAGAGATTGAGACGCTGGAGAATCGCCCCGAGCAGCACGGCGATTGGGACGATCTCCAGGCGTCCGACCCACATGTTGACGATCAACATCGCCTTGGCGGCGGCGGGCATCGTGGGGCCGGTGATTCCAGAGTCCAGTCCGACGTTACTCTGGGCGCTCATCACGTCGAAGATTACGTACTCAAGGGGATGGGCGGGTGAGAGGACACGGAGTAGGACGGCAACACCGATCGCCAGGAAGGTGATCCACAGCAAGAACACGACCGTTGCCTCGGTGTACTCGCGTTGAGCCTGTTCTTCGTCGAGTCGCCTGTCGCCGATCTGCAGGTACTTGACCGCAGTCGACGGCCTGAAGACGTCTCGTATCTGCCAGGCGGTTCCTTTTATCAGCGTAATCACCCGGATCAGTTTGAGGCCGCTCGTCGTGGACCCGGCCGCGCCCCCAGTGAGCATCCCGATGCAGGCCAGGAGTGTCGCACCCGCACTCCAGACCTGTTCGGTACCACCACCGATCGTCTCGGTCCCGAAACCGGTATTCGAGACTGCCGAGACGAACTGGAACAGACCCGCCCGGAACGCGTGCTCGAAGGTATCGTACTGGCCGTTGGCAAACAGAATCGCTGCCAGGGCAAGCGAGCCAGCCGTGAACCAGATGAATACCCACCGCGTCTGCAGGTCGGTGTAGAAGTTTCGGATCTGGCCCTTGTAGATGAGAAAGTGGATCGGGAATGCGATACTCCCGGCGACCATCACCGGTACGACGGCGTATTCGATCAGGGGACTCCCGTAGTGGCCGATCGACGACGCGTGGACGGAGAACCCGCCAGTAGCAATCCCGGTCATCCCGTGGTTGATCGCGTCCCACAGCGGCATCCCGACCAGCAGAAACAGGACGATTGAACCGATCGTGAGGCCGACGAATATCTTCCAGATTTCTCGGACTGTCGTCACGATACTCGGGTGGATCTTCTCCGAGCGCGCCTCACTCTCGTAGAGGGTGTACGAGCCACTGGTCCCGCCACCCCGAGCGAGGATCGCCACTGTCAGGACGATCACGCCAACGCCACCGACCCACTCGATGAACGACCGCCACCAGTGCAGCGACCGCGGCAGTTGTTCTTCGACGGCGGCCATCGTGAGGCCAGTCCCGGTGAAGCCGCTCATACTCTCGAACACTCCATCGAGCGGGCTGAGAAATACCTCGGTCGTCGGATCCATCGGCGGCGTGTTCGCCCAGGCCGGAAACGGATCGACCTGGATCGTCCAGGCGATGAGCAAGAACGGAAGCCCGCCCAGCACACCGATGACTGCCCACGCCGTGGCGGCAGTGACCATCGCCTCGCGCTTTTCGGGCGGTTCGGCGTCCCGAAACCGCCAGACAAGTCCGGTTCCCACGCCGGCCATGAGGATCGCCGAGACGAGGAATGCAGGGATCGCGTAGAACTCGCTGTTCACAGCGGCGACGACGATGGACACGAGCAGCATCAACGAGACTGCTTGCACGATCCGACCGACGTCGTGAGCGACGGTGTCTGTATTGACTCGTAACATAGATTTATACTCGATAGATCACAGGTATATTCAGTCTGGTGACTCGCTTTCGTCTTCTATCGCTTCGATTCCTCGCTTCCATCGATAGTACAGTGACCGACTCGTCCGATCGACGTCACGCGACATGAGGACGGTCGCGTCGCTCTCTGCCGAGAGGGTTTGCTGGACGGATTCGAAGACGAGTGATTCCAGTCGTCCCTTCGCCGCTGGCGCCCCGATCGAGATGAAGTCGTGTGCGGTCGCCGCCTCGACGATCGCCGCAGCCGTATCCGGGGCCTCTCTGAGTACTGTTTCGACCGTCACATCCGAGCCGAGAACGTACGCGGCGAACTGGAGCAGGTCTTCCCCATCAGATCTCGTCTCGGCTGATGCGTCGGTCGGAACGACGTGCAGGACAGTCACGGACGCGCCAGCGGCGCGTGCCACTGCACGAGCGGCTTCCGCGGCGAGTGCCGAGTGTGGCCCCGATCCGACGGGGAGCAATATCGAGTCGATCGAGTCGCCTTCGGATTCGGCCAGTGAAGCGACAGTGTGATCCTCGACAGCGGGCACGTACAGCCCAGTCCCCCCAGGCTCGATTCCCATGTTTTCGACGAATACATTACATTCGGCGTCGGACAGAATCCGGTCGACCGTGCTTCGTCTGAGTAACCAGCCTTCTTCGAGTCCAGCCCCGCGGGGGAGCAAGACAGCCGCCTCAGTTCCGTCGTCGAGTACGTCGAGAATTCCTTCTGTGATGTCCGTGACGACTCGCAAAGCGCCACTGACAGACACATTCGTGTGGAGATCCTGTGCGACAGCGGTCATCGCTGTCAGTTGCTCCTCCCGTGTCTCGATAGTCTCGACGATATCGGTACTCTCCCCGTCGGCCGGTTGCCCGGTGCGGACGTACTCTCGAACGGTTTCGAGTGTCGTGTCGGAACTCACACTCTCGATCCCGAGCAGCAGTACCTTGCCGTCGTTGTCCGCGGCGATCGCGACCGCTGTCTGCAGGAACCGCTCGACGTTGATCCCCGTCTGTGTACCGAGCAGCGTGTCGGTCACTGGGACGAACAGGAGATACTCCGATGACTCGACGACTGGACCGTCACGCAGATAGGGTTCGTCGTCCGAACCGGACGACTGGTCCTCGACAGCGATATGGATCTGTGGCTGCTCGGGATCGCCTGACATACTTATGCCCTCGTGAACGCCTTCGAGATCTGGCTGGTCGCCCCGTTTCTGGTGAACACCGTCACGGTATCGTCAGCTTTGATCGTTGTCTGTCCCTGTGGAATGTGCAACTCACCGTCTCGGACGACTGCGACGACGATCGTCTCATCGGGTAACAGCCCCTCTTCGTCGGCCCCGATCAGATCGACGCCGTCGATCGGTGACCCGGCTTCGACGGTCAGTTCGAAGATTTCCGCGCCACTTGCGACCGTCATGAAATCCTGAATCTCGGGGTGTTGGACAGCCCGGTAGAGATACTGGCCGTTGAGTCGGTGGGGGCTCTCCACGATGTTCACGCCGAGGTCCTCGAACAGTTCCATGTGCGCGGGGTCGTTGATCGAACTGACGAGCGTTTCGACTCCAAACTGCTTGCCCAGCATGGTTATCATGAGATTTACCGAATCGTTCTCTGTCGTCGAGATAAGGGCATCCGCCTCCTCTATGCCGGCTTCGAGGAGGATATCCTTCGACGCTGCGTCCGCGTTGATCACGAGACAGTCGTACGTCGAACTCACTTCCTCGGCTACGTCTGTGTCGCGTTCGATAACGACCACCTCGTGGTCGTCCTGCGTCGCGAGATTGATGACGGTACTTCCGGTGCGGCCTGCGCCGACGATGATTACGTACATTGGTGGGTGATTCGTGATGGTGGTTGTCGAGGACGATACGTTCGCGAGATGCTGCCGGGGTCGACGACCGACGGCGGCCCGGGGACGTTGTGTATCTGGACACGATGGGACTGACAGTTCATCTCTCTCACCTCCGGAGGATGCTGTTGATCAACACGAGGACAGGGATGATCTCCAGTCGCCCCATCCACATCTGGATGATGAGCAGGACTTCCGCGATGGTCGGCATGGACGGCGCGGTGATCCCCGAGGAGAGACCGACAGTCCCCTGTGCGGTCGCCACTTCGAAGATCGCATCCGCGAGTGAGAACTCCGACGGAACGACTGCCAGCAGGACGAACAGAGACAGGACCAACAGGATCAGATACGTGAACGCGACCGTCGCAGCAGCGCGAATCTCGTCGTTCGCTTCCTCGGCAGTGAACGTCCGCTGGCCGATCCGGAGGTCCTCGATAGCGTGCGTCGGGAGGAACACTCGGGAGATTTCCCAGCTGATTCCACGGCCGATGATATACCCGCGGAGGATCTTGATCCCCCCGACTGTCGCACCGGCGGAGCCGCCGAGCAACATCGCGCCGAAGACGATGAACATGACCGAACCGCTGTTCCAGTCACCGATCGCTGAGGTCTGCCAGCCGGTCGTTGTCTGCGCGCTGATGAACTGGAAGAGCCCGTCGCGGAATGCCTGACTCTCGGCCACTCGTCCGACGTAGCCGATCGGATCACCGTGATAGGGGACGCCGACCCAGCGAGCGAGGAAGGCTGTCAGCCCGATCGCGCCGACCACGAACATCCCGAACAGCATCCTCACCTGCGGATCACGTGTGAACTCCCGGATGTCGCGCTCGGACAGCACGCCGTAGTAGACTGGAATCGAGATCGCGCCGGTGATCATCGCGGGAATGTGAACGATCTCCATCGCGTAGGAGCCGTAGCCAGCGATCGAGTTATCGAGGGTACTGAACCCACCGGTCGACTGGCCGGTCATCGCGTGGTTGAGCGCGTCGAAAATCGTATTCTCGATTCCGTATCCGGGCTTGACGAGGAAGGTTGCCACCGCGAGATAGATCGCGACCACGGCGGTGACGCCGAGGTAGATCTTCCAGATCGCACGCGCGGTCCCTGCGATGCTGGGTCGCAACTTCTCACTCCGTGCTTCGGACTGATACAGCGAGATCCCGGCAGTGCCGTGTGGCTGTCTGAGGATCGCCAGCGAGAGGACGATCATCCCTGCGCCACCGATCCACTGCATCTGCGATCGATACCAGAGGAACCCGTGGCCGACTGACGGTTCGTGGACGCTCATCGTCAGGCCGGTGGTGGTGTACCCGCTCATACTCTCGAACAGAGCGTGCAACGGGTCCTGGAAGTTGAGGAGACTCGAAGAGGTGTAGCTCGCTCCGGCCGGGATGAACGCGTCGAGGACGCTCTCGGGCGTGACGTAGGCGGCGACCACGAACGGGATCGCGCCGAACGCGGCTGTGACGAACCACCCGAATGCCGCGACGATCATCGCGTGATGGCGTTTCGGTTCGGGAGCGTCCTCACAGAGCTTGTACATTGCCCCGCCCGCCAGCGCAGTGATTCCGGCACTACTCAGAAACGCCAGTGCGCTGTACCACTCCTGATAGAGCAGTGAGACGACCATCGGGATCAACATCAGGCCGCCGATGAGCACTTGCAGTGCGCCGATATCTCGAAGGACCGTCTTCGAGGCAGACAGAAAGCCGAGACGTCCGATTGTGTTGGATGACATGGTATTCGTGGCGAATTACTTCACTGTCCGGTCTTCGTAATGACCGAAAATATCGGTGAGTTCCGGATCGGCACCGGTCGCCGAATAGACGGTCAACAGATCGTTCCCTTTGATTCGGGTGTTCCCCCGGGGTGTCTGTGGCCTGTCGTCGTCGGGGCGTTCGATGGCGACGATCAGGACATCGTCCGAGAGTAACCCTTCCTCGCCGGCTTCGGTGAGAGTCTTGCCGGCGATCGGAGCGTCCTCTTTGACCGTAATCTCGAAGACCTCTGCCTCCTCGCCGATCCGCATGTAATCGACGATGGCCGGTCTGGCGACTGCCCGGTAGAGATGGCCAGCGATGAGTTGCTGTGGATTCTCGATCGTGTTCACACCGATCTGGCGGAAGAGGTTCATGTGCTCTGCCTCGTGGACGACCGACGTGATGCCCGGAATCTCGAGCTCTTTCGCCAGCAGGCAGACCATGACGTTCGTTGCGTCCTGGTCCGTCGTCGAGATGATCCCGTCCGATCGCTCGGCCCCGGCATCGATGAGCGTCTCTTTCGTTGTCGCGTCCGCGTTGAGTACCATACAGTCGTACTGACTCGCGATTGCGTCGGCCCGCGCCGGGTCCCTCTCGATGACGACCACCTCGTTTCCAGAACGGGTCGCGATGTCGATCAGTGGTGTGCCGATGTCTCCTGCTCCGACGATGATCAGATACATATGTCTCTCCGTGCTCCGTGTTTCGACTGCTCGCTCGATCGGTCGCTGCGCTGGGTCACGCGTCGTCCATTTCTCTGGCGGGGAGGACCAGAACCGGGACGTCGCTGGTCTCGACGAGTTTGTTCGCGATGTCGGTCCCGTACAGGATTTCTGTCTCCAGAGTGACCGTGGCGTCCTCCTCGTTTGCGACCGGCACGACGATCCCGCTGAAAGAATGGATCAGTCACCGATTTCACCTCCCGCTTCGCCGTAGACTCGTCCCAGATAGTGCCATCGATACTTCCCGTCGGCACCCTCGACACCTGGTTCCCACCGTACGTGATAGGCGTAGGGGCCGCCCTCTTCGCCCGACTCTTCGGGGCGTTTCATGACGACGAACGTGTAGGCCCCGTGGTCGTCCTTTCGGACGAGGCGCTCGCCCGCTCGCGCTTCGATTTCATCGGTGAGGGATGGACGCTCACGGAGGAGTCGCTGTGCGTAATGGATGAGCGTCCTGAGCTGGCTGTCAGTACTCTCCTCGAGATACTCGAGAACTACGTCCGGAATGTCTCCCGGCGGATCAGCGGCAGATGACGTCATGCGTTATGCGATCCCCCTGATCCGTGCTGTCTCCGTCGCCGCCGATGCCACACGATACCCGATAGGTTGAACGACATGTTTTCTATTCCTGAACCGGATCCAGTCTGTACTCTGCCTATATTTTTGATAGTGTATAAAGATGCCCTTCCTATTTTCGAGTGGAAAATTTATCCGGCCTATTTTTCCCCTTTCGGAATGCAAGTAAGTGATACTGATATATGTGCACTCACATAGTGAGCAGCCGACCGCCGCCAAATCGAGTCTTAAATATGAGTTACGACCGTAGCTTTCGTATGGAGTCTCGCATCGACGAGATCGATAAACGCATTCTCTATTATCTGGCAGCTGACGCTCGGAACACGTCGGCAGCCGAGATCGCTGAGGAGATGGAGGTCACGTCAGCGACGATCCGCAATCGGATCCATCAGCTCGAGGACGGAGGTATCCTGCGGGGCTATCTCGCGGACATCGATTACAAGTCGATCGATGGGCACGTCACCTACCAGTTTAGCTGCAGTGCGCCGATCCCGGAGCGAGACCGATTCGCCCAGGAAGCTATGGAAATCTCCGGTATCGTCAGAGTCCGAGAGTTGATGACCGGCAACGCGAATTTGGCGATCACAGCAGTCGGGTCGGATACGAACGATATCGGCCGGATCGCAGGGAAACTCTCGAACCTCGGGATGGAGATTGAAGACGAGAGCGTCATCGAAGAAGAGTATCACCAACCGTACGAGCCATTCGGTCCGGAGGACGCGCCGAAAGGTCCGTCGTTGACGGATTTCATGAGCCTCGCCGGAGGCGCAGAAGTCGTGGAGTTCACCGTCTCTGACGAGGCCGAGATCGCAGGCCTGACTATCCAGCAAGCGGTCGAGGAAGGACTGTTAGCCGACGAGATGCTGGTCGTCGGTGTTGAACGGGACGGTGAAGTCCTCACGCCGAAAGGTGAAACGACAATCGAGACCGAGGACGTCATCTCGCTGTTCTCAAAGACGGGGTTAAAGAAAGACGCGCTGGAGGTATTCGGAACGAAATGACGGACCTCGGCCCTGCGATAGAGCGTGTGGATCACGGGGTGTCAAGGCGTGAAATGTGATAGATGTGGCGCTGATGGACCTGTCGAAAAGCACGAGGTAGACGAATTTACGGGCTATCTTTGCGAAGATTGTCTCGGAGTTTGGGACCAGATCCAGTCTAAATAGCGCGTCCCCAAGTTCTGTATTCTCATGTGCGAAAGTAGCCGAGTCATCGTCTCCCGACGTACTCCTGGCACGATACGTAGTTCTCTTCCCTGCACCCACAATTTAGTGGTCACCGGTCGATACGCCGCATATGGAGTTTCGCGTCATCCAGGGGGACATCGCGGCACAGTCGGCGGACGTGCTGGTCAACGCTGCCAACACCGGCCTGCGAATGGGATCGGGCGTCGCGGGCGCGCTCAAGCGTGTGGCCGGCAGCGGCCTGCCCAAAGAAGCGGCCTCGAAGGGGCCGGTCGGACTGGGCGAGGTCGCAGCAACTGACGCATACGATCTGGACGCCGAGTGGGTCATCCACGCCGCTGCCATGCCCGAGGGCGGGCAGGCCACAGCCGAGAGTATCCGCGGTGCAACGCGGAACACACTCGTGCTAGCCGACGAACTCGACGCCGAATCGCTGATCATGCCCGCACTGGGCTGTGGAATCGCTGGATTCAATCTCGATGATGGCGGCCGAATCATCGCCGAAGAGATCAGGGGATTCGAGCCAGAGTCGCTGACTGACGTAGCGCTGATCGCCTACAGCGACGAGGACTACGAGTCACTCTCGGGGCTGATCGAGGACTGACGGTCTCGGGGCGGACTGAGGACCCACTGTCTCGGTTGGAGGTTCCTGCCGAGATCCGGAGTTTCGGAGTGGTACGTTCGGCGCACGTGAGACGGCCGCAGTACGGGATGTCGTGGCTATCGGCACAGTTTCTCGGTCCGTAGTTCGACCCTCATCTTAAAGCGGTCCTCAGCCGATGGTAGGGATGATATGAGCAATAGTCCTCCCGACGGTCGGTCGCCGGCCATCGAAGCTGAGGGTCTGACCAAGCGTTTCGGTGATGTCGAGGCTGTCGTCGACCTCGATCTGTCGATTTCACAGAGTACGGTCTACGGCTTTCTGGGCCCCAACGGGTCGGGCAAGACGACCACGATGCGGATGCTGACAAGTCTGACCCGGCCCACCTCTGGCACGGCGCGGGTCGTCGGCGTCGACGTGAGCGACCGCAACGAGTTGATCGAGCACATCGGCTACCTCCCCGAGGAACCGCCGCTGTTCGACGAACTGACTGCCCGCGAGCAACTCCGGCACGTCGCCGCGCTGCACGACATCGACGCCCAGACAGCCGACAAGCGAATCGACCGCTATCTCGACCGCTTCGACCTGGCGGACGCCGCCGACCGTCGCCAGGAAGGCTACTCGACGGGAATGCGAAAGAAAGTCGGGCTGATCCAGACGGTCATCCACGAGCCGACGGTGCTGTTTCTCGACGAACCGACATCCGGGCTGGATCCGCGAGCAGCCCGGACAGTGAAAGACCTCATCGCCGAACTGGCTGCTGGCGAGACGACGGTCTTCCTCTCGACGCATATCCTCTCGGTCGTCGACGAACTCGGCGACGCCGTGGGCGTGCTCAACGAGGGTCGGTTGGTGGCCGAGGGTGCGCCGGCCGAACTCAAGCGCCGGGCCGAGAGCGGCGAGGCCGGGAGCCTGGAGGATGCCTTCCTCTCGATCACGACCGATCACGCTGCTGCGGAGGGCGAGACGGACGCGGCGACGCCCGAGAGCGACGGCGGCACGGACGCCGGTCGTACGGATGGCGGCTGGACAGATAGCGACCGGGCGGACGGGGTGGTATCCGGTGGACCCACGGATGACGATGCGGAGCGCAAGCGATGAGCGGGCTGAATCACGCCGTCCGGATCACCCGGATCGACGTCAGGCGGATGGTTCGCAAGCACACCGACTGGAGTCGCGGGGCCAGTGCGTACGTCTCGGTGGCTGTCTTTGGCCTATTGGGGGCGCTCCTCACTCTGGGGGGCGGCTACCTCGCCTACCGGGTCGGTTCCTCGATCGCATCGGGTGAGCTTGATCCGGGTTCGACACTTGGGATCGCTCCCCTCAGGGGCATTTTCGCCGTGATGGGGCTCATCCTGACGGTCGTCGTGGTGGTGCGGGCGGTCGGCCAGCGCGGAACGTTGGCCAACGCTGAAGAGATACTGACGGTGGTGCCGACCAGCCAGGCGGTCGTGGGCGTGCTGCTGGCCGAGATAGCCTACGTACTGCTGTGGCTCGGTCTACCCGCAGTCGGGATCGGCGTCGGACTGGCGGTCGGCCTGGGGACACCCTGGCCGGCAGTGACACTTCCGGCAACTGTCGTCGGGATGGCCGTCGTCGCCGTCGCGGTTGGCTACCCGGTCGGCCTGGGGATCAGGCACCTCGTCACCCGGTTTGCCTTCATCGTCCGCAACAAGGCGGCGATACTGGTGCTGGTCTTCGTCGTATACTTCGGGCTCGTCACGACTGGGGCGCTCAACGAAGCCGTCGCGGCGCTGTTCGAGCCGATGCAGACCTCGCCGACCGGCTGGTTCGCGGACCTGCTGGTGGTCGGCTCGGACGTGTTCGCTGCCAGTCCGGTGCTGGCTGGCGGTGGGGTCCTCGTCACGCTGGTGGCCGGGATCGCCGGCGCTGCCGCGGCGATCGCCGTCGCCAGCGTCCACTGGTTCTCGGATCCGGCGCTGGCGGCCGAAAGCGAACCTGAGGGGACGGCCGAGTCGGCCGAACCGGGGATCGAACGGCGGATGGCTCCCATCCTGGGTCCCGCGACGGCATCGTTGGTCGCGCTCGCGTGGCGGCGGGCGAAACGAGCGCCGCTGAAACTGCTGTACGCTGCCTACCCACTGCTGTTCGGGGCGGGACTGTTCGCGGACATATTCCGAACTGGCGAGCTACCGGCGTACCTCCCCGTGGCGACGCTTTCGTTCGTCGCCTGGGCGGCCGGCGCAGTCTTCACGCTGAACCCGCTGGGCGACCAGGGCAGCGCGCTGGCGACGACGCTTCTCAGCCGGGTCGACGGCCGGACGTTCGTCCGAGCGCAGCTGCTGGCGAGTTTCATCGTCGCCGTCCCGCTCGGGATCGTCCTGACGGCCGTCGTCGCCATCGTCAGCCCGATCGACCCACCGACCGCGGTCGCGCTCGTCGTCGCTGCGCCGGTCGTCATGGTCGTCTCGGGCGCGCTCTCGGTCGGCATCGGCATGGCATTCCCTCGGTTCGAGGCGGTCAACGTCACGCGCTCGATGAAGACCGTCGTTCCGAGCACGATGGGCTTCGCCCTGTTCTCGCTACACCTTGCCGCGACAGTGTTCGCTGGCGCTGCCGTCTACAGTGAGACTGTCCGCGTCGTCGCCGCGGCGCTGATCAGCTTCCTCTTGCCGTTCGGACTGGCGATCGACGCCGAGACGCTGTTCGTGCTTTCGGCGGTCGCGCTCGTGCCGCTGGTGGCTGCGCCCGCGTTCTCCTGTCGCTACGCCGTTCGGCGGTTCGACACCTACACCTTTGAGTGATAGCTGGGGATCGGACCGGGACATCGATACAGCAATCACTATCACTCGTGGCCCGACACCCGGACGGGCTCGTAGGGATCTTCGAGATAGGATTGCTCGCTCGCCGAGAGCTCAATCTCCAGAGCTTCGACGGCGTCTTCGAGGTGTTCGACACTCGTGGTCCCGACGATCGGTGCGTCGACGGCATCCTGATGGAGGAGCCACGAGAGCGCGATCTGGGCCATCGTGACGCCTTTCTCGGCCGCCAACTCGGCGACGCGCTCGTTGATCTCGCGGCCGCCGCCCTCGAAGTAGGGGTGTTCGCGGGCGTAGTCGTCGGTCTCCCCACGTGTCGTCGCGTCGAACTCCTCGTGCGGGCGGGTCAAGTAGCCCCGGGCGAGCGGACTCCAGGGGATGACGCCGATGTCTTCCTTCTCACAGAGCGGGAGCATCTCGCGTTCCTCCTCGCGGTAGAGGAGGTTGTAGTGGTTCTGCATCGTTTCGAATCGCTCCAGATCGAACCGATCGCTCGTCTGGAGGGCCTCGGCGAACTGGTGGGCCCACATCGAAGAGGTGCCGACGTGGCGGGCCTGCCCGCGACGGACCGCGTCGTCGAGCGCCCTGAGGGTCGTCTCGATGGGCGTGTCGTAATCCCAGCGGTGGGTCTGATAGAGATCGACGGTGTCCATCCCGAGTCTGTCGAGCGAGTTCGACAGTTCCTGCTCGATAGCTTTTCGGGAGGCCCCGCCGGAGTTGGGGTTGTTCTCGTCCATCTGGAAGAAGCCCTTCGTCGCGACGACTTGCTCGTCGCGGTCGTATTCACTGAGGACGTTTCCGAGGACGCGCTCGCTCTCGCCCTCCGAATACATGTTGGCGGTGTCGAAGAAGTTGATCCCCAGGTCGATCGCCCGCTCGATGATTTCGCGGCTCTCGTCCTCGTCGAGCACCCACTCGCGCCATTCGGGCGTCCCGAAACTCATACAGCCCAGACAGATGCGACTGACCTCAATCCCTGTCGAACCCAGTGTTGTGTACTCCATACCGGATGGGAGAGCGGCGAGGCGAAAAAAGTCTCGGCGGGGTGGCCGCGTCTCCCCGGGTTACTCGAAGCAGGCGACCGGCTCGCCGCTCTCGAAGGGATCGGGATCGAGTTCGTCGGTGTCGACCTCGGACTGGCTCCGTTTCTCGGCCCGGACGACCACCGCCGAGTCGACGTAGTAGCTGACGTAGGCGTCCCAGATGTCGTAGTGCAACTCTCCCTCCGCCTCTTCGGTCTGGGCAGTCCCACTGAAGTGCGTTCGCAGTCGGACGACCGCCGCCTCGCCGGGCGTGTCGAACACCTGTGTCTCGGCGACTGAGACGCTGATCAAGTGCAGTCGATAAGTCTGTGAAAGCTCCATGTTCGTCCGGTAGGATCTCTCGAACTGTTCGACGTACTCGATTGCGGACTCGTCGTTCAGTTGCGCAGGCGGCGGCCCAGGATACTCGGCAGGCTGGACGAGATCATCGCCATCCGGGGGTTCCGGCTGTGGTCGCGACGCCTCGTCACACTCGACGTCCGGCGGAGCACGGGTCGTCGTCGACGTATCGCCCGAATTGTCGAGACAGCCAGTGACCGACAGTGAGAGGGCGCTGCCACCGAGTGCGAGGAGCGCGCGTCGACGCATTGTCTACTCTTCGGGAGAAGGGGTACCTGTAACTACCTTGGGGAGACTACAAGAGTTGTCGAAGTCACCGACTGTTGCCCCCCTATGAATATCGCTCGGGGTCGATCCGGCCGACGTAGCGCCGCGTCACGGCATACAGGACGACCGCGAGGCCGGCCAGCCCGACGACAGTCAGCGTCGTCACCTGCGTCTCGCTACCGACGGCGAGTTTCGCGACGACGGTCGCGGGGTGTTCGGGCAACAGTGCGGCCGCACCGAACAGCCCCAGTGCGACGATCGAGTACAGCAACTGCGCCTGCCGACGCTGGCCCAGCGAGAGCGCCAGTACCGTCCCGAGGACGACCACCACCAGCGAGATGGCAGACACGAGCGCCACCAGCGCCAGGACGTTCGAGACGGCGATTCCGTTGATGCTCAACAGCCCGATCCACAGCACCGCCTGGATCGGCGCGAGCACGGCCATCCCGAGGGCTTTCCCGTCGACGACGTCCGTCAGCGAGACGGGCGCGACTCGCAGCAGTTCAAGCGTGCCGCGTTCGATCTCCTCGGTGAGCGCGTCGACGGTCACGGAGCCACTGATGAACGGCGGCAGGAACAACAACAGTGGCAACAGGATCGTGTAGGTGAACCCGAAGTAGGGACTGGCATTCGCCTCCGGTGGCAGGGGCACGGGCTGGGTCGAGAGGTACGCACTCCGGCGGGTTCGCTCGTCACGTTCCATCTCTTCGAGCACCTCCCGGACCTGAACGACGGTGACCGTCGACTGGACACTGCTCTTTGGGACCGTCGCCGTCACTGAGATAGTCGGCCCGGTTTTCACCGAGTGGAGGACCCCGACCACCTCCCCCTCCTGAAAGGCTTCGAGTGCGGCTTCCTGTGACGGATAGATCTCGGTGTTGACCTCTGCGGCCTGGCCCGCCCGGTCGAGTTCCTCGCGGGCCTCTCCCGAGACGCCGAAGGTGAGCTGGTCGGACTGGACGCTCCCGGGATCGTACAGCGAGGTCAGCCCGACCACGAGGAACGACGAGAACGCCGCGATGAACAACTGAATGAGCAGTGCGAGTACGATCGTCTTCTCGCGGGAGAGACTCGCGATGTCCCGCCGCGCGATTGCGACGCGAACGTCATTGAACAAAGAGAATCACCACCGTGTAATTGTACGCGAAGTGAATCGCGACCGCAGCCGCAAGTCCGACAATGTACCCGCGCCGACCCTTGCGCATACCGACCGCCGAGGCCGACGCTGTCACGACGTGCAACAGCAGTGGCGCGAGCAACAGCGCACCGATGATCAGCGGCGAGACGTCCGGGACGGTTCCCCCGGAGGCCAGCGCCGCCTGCTCGATCTCGGGCAGATCCGCGGGGAGCAACTGGACCAGCAGGAAGAACTTCTCGCCGAGGAAGAAGCCGAGGCCGCTCAGACTTCCCACGATCACGGCGGTCGCGAGTGCGTTGTCCCAGCGATTGTGGGCGTAGCCGGCGTAGACGTGGAGGCTCTTTGCGACCTCTTCGATGACGACGACGATCAGCAAGATTGCGGGAATCGACACGGCCTCGGGGACGGCAAACAGCATCGCGACGCCGATCATCTCCGCCAGAAAGACGAAGGGGATGACGATGATGCTGACCAGCATGACGCTGCGCTTGCGCTTGACCCGGCCGGCGAAGGCGTCCAGCACTTTGAGCGGAATCGCCCGCTGGGTGAACATGTCCTCCTCGCGGTACAGCCCTGCGCCGAGGCCGTAGAAGACCGTTGCCGCAAGCAACGGCGGGAGCGTCGAGAACCCGAAGGCCGTCAGCGAGATTGACGCACCCTGAATGTCCCTGACGACGATCGTCAGCGGCGAGATCAGCGCGATCGGCGTCACCTCGGTGAAGATCGCCGGCACGAACGCGTAGGTGGTCAGCGAGACCGTAATCGCCACGGTGACGAATGTCAGCTCCTTGAACGAGCGGGCGAACATCGCCCCGAGGAACGTTGCCGAAAGGAACAACAACACCAGCGGGACGATGGCCAGAATCGAGTAGATGCCGGTTCCCGGATCGGGCGCCAGATAGAACACGCCAGCGGTGATCAGGCCCTCGAAGACCATCGCGCCCGCGAAGTACGGGAGGGTCTTGCCGCCGATGATGTCCCCGCGCGTGACTGGCGAGACCAGCATGAGTTCGCCACGGCGGTTGATCCGCTCGCTCAACATCGTTGATCCGTAGGCCTGAATGACGAAGTTCAGTGGCAGGACGAACAGAAACGCCAGCACGAGTGACTCGAAGGGGAACGGCGGCGCGATATCCGAGGGTGAGCCGGTCGTCCCGCTGCTGCCGGTGAAGCTGGGAAACCCACCGCCGATGCCGCCGCCACCCGCGCTTCCATCGCCGGTTCCGCCGCCACCCGCGCTTCCGTCGCCGGTTCCGCCGTCGCCAGTCCCGTCACCGGTTCCGTCACCGGTTCCGTCGCCGGCTCCGCCGTCACCGTTCCCGCCCACCCCGATCTGGACGTTGCGCTCGACGTAGTTCAGCGTCACCGAGACGGGGAAGGCGGCCGACTGGTTGGCTTCGCCGCGCATGATCCGATCGTTGTAGGCGGTGACGCTACTGCGCAACTCAGAGAGGGCTGCTTCGCCTTTCTGGGTGCCACTGGAGACAGCATTCGTGGACGACACGCGCACGTCGATCTCATCGCCGAGAGTAGCGTCCGGTTCGTGGATCGCGAACGTCTGATCGTCCTCGACGACCGGATACAGCGGGCTCTCTTCGTCGATCCCGACGCGGTAGATTCCCTGGTCGATGGCGACGCCACCCTGGGCGACGACGAGCGGCGCGACCGCGCCGAACAGCAACAGTGTGACGCCGACGATAGCAGCCGTCTTGCGGTCGATCCCGCCGGCGTTTTTCGTCACTTCCCAGCGGGCGATCCGCAGCAACTTTCGCGGCCGCACGATCAGGCCTCCGGTTCCGGCTCGGCTCCCTGTCGTCGCCGCCGGCGCGTCTCCCGGCCGTCCTCGGCGACGTTGAGAAAGACCTCTTCGAGACTGGACTCCTCGGTCCGGATGTCCGCGACCGACCCACCCGCTTGCTGGGCAGTCTCACGGATCGACTCGACCTCGTCCATCGTCTCGACGGCGCGGTGATAACGGCCGTTTTTGGCGACGCTGCCCGGCACTTCGACGCTCGTGTAGACGTGATAGGTCGTCTTGCCGTGTTCGGCCTGGAGCTGTTCGAGATCGCCTTTCGCGACGATCTCGCCCTCACTCATGATAGCGACCCGGTCACAGATCGACTCGACGTGATAGAGGTTGTGCGCGCTGAAGACGATCGTCTTCCCCTCCTCGGCGAGTCGGCTGGTGAACTCGATGATGTAGTTTGTCGTCAGGGGATCGAGGCCGCTGGCAGGCTCGTCGTAGATCAACACGTCGGGGTCGTTGATCAGCGAACGAGCGATCGCCACCTTCCGCTTCATTCCCTTGGACATGTCGCCGATCTGCCGATCCCGGTGCTGGAGGTCGAGTTCGGTAAGCGTGTCGTGAATCCGGCGCGCGGCAGTGTCCTCCGGAACGTCGTACAGGTCGGCGAAAAAGTGCAGGTACGTCCGGGCGGTCATCTCCTCGTAGAGTGGCGATTCCTCGGGGAGGAAACCGAGCTGGTAGCGCATCTCCGTTTCCCCGGCCTCGTAGCCGGCGACGGAGACGCTGCCGCTGGTCGGTTCGATCAGTCCGGCGATCATCTTCAGCGTCGTGGTCTTGCCGGCTCCGTTCGGTCCGATGACACCGAACACTTCGCCGGCCTCGACGGAGAAGGTGCTCCCTTCGACTGCGGCGAACCCGCCGTACTCCTTGCGGAGGTCGCGAGCCTCGATCATTCACCTGTCGCTAATGGCTGGCCCAATGTATAGCTTGCACCCGCACTATCACCGTTGAAAATCCAAAATCGACCGCACTGAATCGCTCGTGACTACCTGTCGGCGTCGGTCGAACTAGGGCGCTTCCAGCCGCGCGTCCTGTACCTTGTGGATGTCCTCGCCGATACCCGTGCCGTCACAGTCCTCGGTAGGGCAGGTGTAATGCCACCCATCGCGTGTCGCCGTCCGCTCGGCAAAGCGCTCGCCACACTCGTCGCAGTACAGCTGCCCGGACGAGCACGTGTCCTGGTGGAGTTCGTAGGCCAGTTCGTCTGTGAACGTCCGCTTGCAGTGCCGACAGGTGTGGACCATGTCTGCAGCTATTCCGCGAACCTATATAGATACTATGGACCGTTCACGACGTTTGTCAACCGTCTCCGGCTACATCTGTTCGATGTCCGAAATTTCGACGCTGGCTCCGCCTTCCGGTGATTGTTCGATCGCACTCTGCCAGCCGTGGGCGTCCGCGATCCATTCGACGATCGCCAGCCCGAACCCGGTTCGCTCGACGTCAGTCGTGTATCCGGCTTCGAACACCCGTTCTGGCTCGTCGATCCCGGGCCCGTCGTCGTCGATCGCGAATCCTTCGGGAGTAGTCCGGACTCGGACTGTCACGTCATCGGCGTGGACGACGGCGTTCTCGAAACACTCGACGAACAGGCGTTCGAGCCGGTCCTCGTCGGCCTCGACCGTCGGCAGATCGTCGTCGAGTTCCAGCGTCGCCGACCCGGTGCCCGCGACGTCTCGCCAGGTGCGCTGTGCGACTTCGCCGACATCGATTGCGCCTGTCTCCTGAATCGGCATCCCGAGTCTGGCCAGGTCGCGCATGTCCTCTAGCAGCGTCTCCATAGCATCGACCGATCGCTCCATGGCGTCGAAGTGCGTGTCCTCACCGGTTTCGCGCGCGAGGTCGAGTCGGCCGGCGAGCACGTTCAGCGGGTTCCGGAGGTCGTGGGCGACGATGCTGGCGAACTCGTCGAGCCGTTCCTCGCGCCGCCTGCGCTCGGTGATGTCCCGGACGGAACCGAGCCCGGCGAAGTCACCTTCGTAGGTGATCGACTCCACGCTGAACTCCAGGTATCGGGTCTCGCCGGATTCGGTGACGATGCGGGCCTCGTAGCGGTTGGGTGCCTCCTCGCCGGCCTGACGACGCCGGGCGAACTCGGCGAGCCGCTCGCGGTCGTCCGGGTGGAGCAACTCGAAGATCGACATCTCGTACAGTGTCTGTTCGTCGTAGCCAGTGATCTCGCACACCCGGTCGTTGAAGAACACGAATTGCCCGTCGCGGTAGATGTAGATCCCGTCGTGACTCTGCTCGACGAGCGTCCGATAGCGTTCTTCGCTTTCTCGGAGGGCGTCTTCCGCGCGGGCGTGCTCGACCGCGTTGACGATCGTGTTCGCCAGCACGGTGTACTGGTCGGTGCCAGTCTCCTTTTGCATGTACTCCGTGACGCCGGCCGAGATCGCCTCGCTGGCGATCTCTTCGCTGCCGTGGCCGGTGTAGAGAATAAAGGGCATCTCCGGGTGCTCGTCTCTGACTGCCTCCAGAAAGGCGAGCCCATCCATCTCGGGCATCCTGTAGTCGCTGACGACACAGTCGATTCGTTCCGATTCGACCAGCTCCAGACCCGCCTGCCCGCTGTCCTCGGTGACGATCGAAAGTGACTCCTCTTCGTTCTCCAGGTACGTCGCGACGACCTCCAGAAAGTCCGGATCGTCGTCGACATGTAATGCGCGAATCGCCCCACGCTCTGTCATCGACTACGACGTTATCTGCTCACGGTTATCAAACTTCCCCGCATCGTCGTGGATGTTCGTCGATCGATACGACTATGGAAGCGCTGTCTCAAAAGAACCGGCAGCGAGACACCCGTTTACAGCAGATCCTCGATGTGGTCGGCGACTTCCTCGGGCGTGTCGCCGACGGGCACGCCGTTGTCCTCCAGCGCCGAGATCTTCGATTCGGCCGTTCCAGTGCCGCTCCCGGAAACAATCGCACCCGCGTGGCCCATGCGCTTGCCCGGCGGGGCGGTCCGGCCGGCGATGAACCCGGCGACCGGCGTGTCCATGTGTTCGCCGATGTAGCGAGCGGCCTCCTCTTCGTCTTCGCCGCCGATCTCACCGCACATAACGACGGCGTGCGTGTCGGGATCGGCCTCGAACAGTTCGAGGGCATCGATGAAGTCCGTCCCGATAATCGGGTCGCCGCCGATTCCAATTGCTGTGGTCTGGCCGATCCCGCGGTTGGTGAGGTTGTCGACGACCTGGTAGGTCAGCGTCCCCGAACGCGAGACGAGACCGACATTCCCATCGGAGAAGATGTTACCCGGCAGGATGCCCAGTTTGGCGACGCCGGGCGTGATGACGCCCGGACAGTTCGGGCCGACGAGGTAGGTGTCGGTTTCGCTGAGCTTTCGGTAGACCCGAGACATGTCCTGGGTCGGGATGCCCTCGGTGATCGCGACGACGAGATCCAGCCCTCGTGCGTCCAGCGCCTCGAAACAGGCGTCCGCGGCGAACGCGGGCGGGACGAACACAACGGAGGCGTTGGCGTCCTCTTCACGAACGGCCTGCTGAACCGTATCGTAGACCGGCACGCCAGCGACTTCCTGGCCGCCCTTTCCTGGGACCGCGCCGGCGACGACGTTCGTCCCGTATTCGAGCATCTGCTCGGTGTGGAACTTCCCTTCTCCGCCGGTGATTCCCTGTACAACGACCCGGGTGTCTTCGTCGACGAGAACAGACATTATGCTTCCTCCTCCGTTGCCGCGTAGTCGACCGCACGCTGGACGGCGTCCTCCAGCGTGTGCTCGACCGTGACCAGCTCTTTGTTCAGAATCTCCATCCCTTCCTCGGCGTTCGTGCCCGCGAGGCGGACGACGACCGGCTTGGGAATCTCCTCGAACTGTTCGAGCGCCTGGTTGATCCCGCTGGCGACCTCGTCACCGCGGGTGATCCCGCCGAAGATGTTGAACACCACGCTGTCGACGTTGTCGTCTGAGAAGACCATATCGAGCGCGTTGGCAATGCGCTGGGCCTTCGCGCCGCCACCGACGTCGAGGAAGTTCGCGGGCGCGCCACCGTAGTAATCGACGAGATCCAGTGTCGTCATCACGAGACCCGCGCCGTTGCCGATGATGCCGGTGTTGCCGTCCAGGCGGACATAATCAAAGCCGTACTCGTCGGCTTTGGCTTCCAGTTCGTCGCCGCCGCCGGCTTCCTCTTCCATCTCGGCGAGTTCGGGCTGGCGGAACAGGGCGTCGTCGTCGATGTTCATCACGGCGTCGGCCGCGATGACCTCGCCGTCGCTGGTAACCATGAGGGGGTTGATCTCCGCATCGGCCCCGTCGCGGTCGTCCCAGAGTTGATAGAGTGTTCGAAGGATCGAGGCCACGTCGTTTGCGACCGCGCGGTCGACACCGGCGTCGTAGACGACCTTCCGGGCCTGATAGGGCTGCATCCCGAAGGCGGGGTCGATGTGTTCGCGCGCGATCGCGTCGGGATCTTCCTCGGCGACTTCTTCGATGTTGACGCCGCCGCGGGTCGAGACCATCGCGACGGGCTCGCCCTCGTTGCGGTCCATCGTCACGCCGACGTACAGTTCGTTGACGAAGTCGACTGCTTCCTCGACGAGCACGCGGTCGACGTGGATGCCTTTGAGGTCCATCCCGATGATCGACTCGGCTGCCTCGCGGGCTTGCTCGGCGTCCTCGACGAGCTTGATCCCGCCGGCTTTGCCGCGGCCGCCGACCTGTACCTGCGCTTTGATCGCGACCGGGTAGCCGATCTCCTCGGCTGCCTCGACCGCCTCGTCGACGGTCGTTGCGAGTGTCGACGCGGGTGTCGGGATGCCCGCGTCGGCAAAGACCTGCTTGGCCTGATATTCGTGAAGCTTCATCACACGTACCGCGGGCTGGCGCGTGCTTAAATCCCGGTCTTTCGGGCCGCCCACAGCGCCACGACGGTGGACGAACGTGTAGCGTTTGACCGCAGAATGGGACGTTCACAACCAGTTGGTTGCGGTCGCAGGGGTGAACTACCGTGTCTCTGTGAGGGCCGTCGTGGCCGAGTAGTGATCAGTTCGAGCCACGCGGGGTATCGGTCTGGTTGCCCATCGGTTGGCCCCGGTAGGTGATCCGGCTCGCACCGTCACGCCGTGACAGTTCCTCGGGGTCTTCGCTGACTCGTTGATCGATGAATTCGGCCGCCGCATGGAGCACATCGTCGTCCTTGCGATCTGCCCAGCAGTGATAGGATTTCAACGGCGTCCTGATCTCCAGTCGGTTGGCGAGCCAGCCTGTGTGTGGCGTCACGGAAGCGACCGAGTCGTAGGGAATCTCGAACGTTTCGTCGTCCGGCTCGGAGCCGACGATACAGAGGATGCGCCGGCCAGTGACCAGAAAGATGGTCCCGCGGCCCTCGTCGGGCTCGGTCGTGCGGCGCTTTGTGCCGAGACCGATGCCCCGCTTTGCGTTCGTCAAGACGTACGCCGGCGATTCGCTCTCTTCGAGTCGTTCGACAGGCGGCGGCCCCGCCAGACGTGACTCCTCGAACTGCCGCTCCTGATCGGCGAGGACATCTGTCGTCACGGAGGGGTCCGACACCATCTGTGCCAGCAAGTTCGCTCGCGTAATCGAAGACTTGTTACTCATCCCTACTCCAAACTGCTGGTTCGCCAACCAGAATCGGTATCTCGTTGACGATACTCAGTCTCATACGGGGAATTTGCCGCTGTTCGTTTCAAGTACTTTTGGGTGGGGGAATTAGAACAATTGGGTACAGTATAAGGCTCAAATTGATGGAAAATGATGGAGGAATAGACTGGCAGCACGTCGAACGATTCGGCCGCCTGGTTCGAGCCGAGACCGGTGTCGACTTTGGGCTGGGTCAATGAGACTCCGCCATGGAGGAGCCGATCGTCGCACTCGCCAGCGAGATCGAGGATGCAGGGAGGGTCGTCGCGCTGACCGGCGCGGGCGTGTCGACGGCCTCAGGTGTGCCCTCCTTTCGGGGCGACGGCGGTATCTGGGAGCAGTTCGATCAGCGTGACTTTCACTTTCGACGCTTTCAGGCTGATCCCGCCGGCTTCTGGGAAGACCGACTCGCCCTCCGGGAGGCGTTCTATGGCGACCGGGGGATCGAACCCAACGCCGCTCACGACGCCCTCGTGGATCTCGAACGTGCGGGGCATCTCGACGCCCTCCTGACGCAGAACGTCGACGGACTCCACCAGGCCGCCGGCTCCGACTCAGTCGTCGAACTCCACGGAACCAACCGCGAGGTCGAGTGCGTCGATTGTGGGCATCGCGAGCCCGCGGATCCGATCTTCGGACGCGCACGTCAAGGGGTGCTTCCGCCGACCTGCGAGGAATGTGGCGGGACACTCAAGCCAGCGGTCGTCCTCTTCGGCGAGTCGATGCCTGACGAGCCGACGATCCGCGCCCACGAACTGGCCGGCCGGAGCGACGTCCTTCTCGCGGTTGGCTCGTCGCTGACCGTCCAGCCCGCCGCCGGCCTCCCCTCGCACGCCCAGCGCTCGGGTGCGACACTCGCGGTCGTCAATCTGGAAGAGACCCCTCTTTCGGGTCGAGCCGACTACGATCTGCGGGCGGACGTGACCGAGGTGCTGCCGGCGCTGGTCGCGGCGCTGGAGTAGGGGCGGTTCTGCGGTGGGGAGCAAGCGTACCGCGAGCGAAGCGAGCGGTTTCACTTCACGCGAACGGTAGCGAGGTCGCAACGCGACCTCGAAAAGCCGAACGGCGAAGCCGTGAGGTAGTGAGCGTGAAGGGTGTTTTTCCCCAAGTTTTTGCGACGAGTGGTTCGAGTCGCGCTCTCTAGTGGTAGACGAAAGACTTGTATTGTTTGAACTATATTGATGAGCTGTGCCGGGACCATCAAAGGACGTAAAGAAACACCTCAGTGAGGAGGAGCTAGACGCAGCAATCGACGACGCGCAAAAAGC
>Ga0207771_100078_pt1 | contig 70188 bp, 72 predicted proteins | sample A23M2SouthBayCA_2_FD_187731 | JGI IMG/M metagenome (GOLD analysis project Ga0207771, IMG submission 187731) | Aerobic enrichment media microbial communities from Eden Landing Ponds, California, USA - A23 M2 (2) (SPAdes) | ecosystem: Environmental > Aquatic > Marine > Unclassified | place... | reverse complement strand
CCTGAGAGGGGAGAGAAATCGACGAATGGAGATTTTTGGCGTATGACTCCTGTAGGAAACGGTACTCATGAGTTCTATAAGTCGCGCAAGAAGTTAGCGACGCCGCTTAACCGCAGAAGTACAGGGCTGTCTCGACGTGGAATACTCGGTGGCCGACCCCACAAATTTCGCCCCTGGCGGACTGGAAGGGCGAGGCGCGCGTGGCGCGACGCAGGAGCGCCACTGGCCGAACGGGGAGGGACGACCCGTGAGGCGGGGTCGCGGCGTCCTGGCGAGCGCAGCGAGCCAGGGCTCGGAAGTCGAGCGAAGCGAGTCTTCCGGCGAACGTAGTGAGCGAAGTCGTCTGAGCGACCCCTATTCGCGCGGGTGGTGCTGAGAGCGCGAATATGTCGCTCAGCGACCGCGAGACCACCGAGGGCTTCCATTTCACGAGCACGAGCGCGGTCGAGACAATCGCGATTACGGTTACGGAAGGATCAGCAACTCAATTTGCTCAACTCGCAACAAAGAGTGAACGGTTCTCTGACACGGTCGTCCCCCGAGAAATACAGATTCCGGACGAACCCCGCCCTCGCAATCACTCGACGGGCTGGGCGAACCCGAAGTTGGGTTTGACTTCGTCGACGCGCACGTCGACCGTCTCGCCCTCCTCGACACCGGAGACAAAGAGCGTGTAGTCTTCGACTTTGGCGACGCCGTCGCCCTCGCTCCCGACGTCGACGATCTCGACGGTGAGTCGGTCACCCTCCCGCACCGGCGCGGTGAGAAAGCCCTTCGCGACGAGGTAGACCTCCGAGGACGAATCTCGGGAGGCGTCCGGACGGACCTGTCGGACGTATTCGAACTCCTCTTCGAGGTCCGCCTCCAGATCGGTCAGGTCCTGCCCGTCGAAGACCTTCACGGCCAGATCACCGCCGGAGGCGAGGACGTCCCGTGCGACGGCGGCCGCCTGGCGGGCGAGGTGGACCGAGCGTGCGTGGTCGAGTTCGTACTCGCCGGTCATGTTCGGCGCCATGTCCGAGAGGACGACGTTGACCGGACCGCCCTGATTCCGGTTCCCGTCGCCTGCACTCCCGCCGACCTGTTCAACCACGCGTTCGACGGTCTCCTCGTCGGTCATGTCCCCGCGGACGTATTCGACGGTCGCACCCGGGTCCTCCAGGGAGTCGATGCGCTGGCGGTCGACGCCGACGACCGTCCCGCCTTCGCCGACCCGTTCGGCGGCGACCTGGAGCCACCCGCCCGGCGCAGCGCCGAGGTCGACGACCGTGTTCCCCTCGCCCAGCAGTCCCGCGGTCTCGTCGAGTTGCTGGAGTTTGTACGCCGACCGGGCGCGGTATCCCTCCTGTTTGGCTCTGTTGTAGTATTCGTCTTTCCCCGACATCGTCAGCTCACCGACCGTGTCGGTCCGTCTCGACTGGTGTTCTCGGGCGAAATAGCGGTCATACCGGTACTGAAGCCGTCGATGCTGAAAGGGATGCCGACTCCGCGGTCGCGGAACGCAACGGCGGGGAGTCCGCTCGACCTTCGCTCACCGCGGCGCGAGTCCGACACCCTCTGCCAGCAGTTCGTGCGAGCGGCGTCCGTCGTCGTGGTCGGCGACGACGTGCTGGATCATCACTTCGTCTACACCGACACGCTCGGAGAGTTGGTCGAGCAGGCCCGCGAGCGTCTCGGGACTGCCGGAGATCGCCCGCGGCCACTCTTCGTCGTCGAGCGTGGCCGGCGTGGGCTCCGGCACGCCGCCGAGTTCGTCGATAGCTTCCTCGACCGACGGCGTCGTGCCGACGACACCGCGTTCCATCCGCTTGTACGACGCCTCGGCGACTGCACGGAGCCGCGCCGCCGCCTCGTCGGTCTCGGCACAGATGGCGTTGACCGCCACGATCCCCGTCGGTTCGTCGACCCCGCCGGCGAGTTCCGACGGCTGGAACTGCTCGCGGTAGGTCTCGAAGGAATGCACCGCGAACTGTGGCCGAATGAACGCCGCGAAACAGTACGGCAGGCCGAGGTCGGCGGCGATCTCCGCACTCGAGGGGCTCGAGCCGAGCACCCACGGTGCGGGCGGGTCCTCCCCCGAGCGCGGGACCGACAGGTCGCTGTAGGGGTGGTCGTCGGGGTACTCGTCGTAGAGGTGAGAGACGACGGCTTCGACCTTCTCGGCGTGGTCCTCGTCGGGGTTCTGGACGTGTCGCTCGGTCCCGAGGGCGCGGTCGGTGGCCGGCGACCCGTTCGCGCGGCCGAGTCCGGCGTCGATACGACCCGGTGCGAGCGCGTCCAGCGCGCCGAACTGCTCGGCGACCTTGAACGGGCTGTAGTGGTTGAGCAACACCGCACCCGAGCCGAGGCGTATCGCGTCGGTCTCGGCGGCGAGGTGCCCGAGCAACACTTCGGGCGTCGTGCCGGCGAGGGTATCGGCCATGCCGTGGTGTTCGGCCACCCAGAATCGCTCGAACCCGAGGCGTTCGGCCTGTTTCGCGGCGGCGACCGTGTTGGCGTACGCGTCGGTCGCTGTCCCGCCCTCGGGAACCGGAGAGAGGTCGACTGCGGAGAGGTTCACGTCCGCGTTCGGTGACTCGGGGGGATAACGGTTGGGCTCGCGGCACTCGTTGGGCTGGTCAGTCCGAACGTCGATTCTCAGGAGGCAGGATTCGGGGCCGCGTTCATATCCGTGGACGACCAAATCAGCGTATGGAAGACCACGGACCCTTCGACGCGTTTCGCGAGGTCGAACTCGCCGGAGAGAGCTACCGGATGGCGGACCTGACCGCGCTGGAAGACGCGGGGCTGTGCGACCTCGACAGCCTGCCGGTCAGCATCAGAGTGTTGCTGGAGTCGGTGCTCAGGAACGCCGACGGGGAGACGATAACCGAAGCCGACGTGCGCTCGGTTGCGAGCTGGGCGCCGGACGTGCCCGACGTCGAGCTGCCCTTCCAGCCCTCGCGCGTCGTCCTCCAGGACCTGACCGGCGTTCCCGCGGTCGTGGATCTCGCTGCGCTGCGGTCGGCGGCCGACCGGAAGGGGATGGACCCGACGGTCGTCGAGCCCCAGGTCCCGGCGGACCTGGTCATCGACCACAGCGTCCAGGTGGACTACTTCGACTCACCCGAGGCCTACGAGAAGAACGTCGAACTGGAGTACGAACGCAACGCCGAGCGGTATCGCGCGATCAAGTGGGCCCAGAACGCCTTCGACGACTTCCAGGTGGTACCGCCGGGCACCGGCATCGTCCACCAGGTCAACCTCGAGTACCTCGGTCGGGTCGTCCACGTCCGCGAGGGTGAGAGGGCGGGCGAGGGTGAGGCCGACGGGGAACAGTGGCTCGTCCCGGACACGCTCGTGGGCACCGACAGCCACACGCCGATGATCGGCGGGATCGGCGTCGTCGGCTGGGGTGTCGGCGGTATCGAGGCCGAGGCCGCCCTGCTGGGCCAGCCGATCACGATGAAACTCCCCGAGGTCGTCGGCGTTCGACTCGAGGGCGAACTCCCCGAGGGCGCGACGGCGACCGACCTCGTCCTCCACGTCACCGAGCGGTTGCGCGAGGTGGGCGTCGTCGACCGCTTCGTCGAGTTCTTCGGCCCCGGCGTGGCGAGTCTCACCGTCCCGGACCGGGCGACCATCGCCAACATGGCACCCGAACAGGGTTCGACCATCAGCACGTTCCCCGTCGACGAGGCCACCCTGGAGTACCTCGAACTCACCGGCCGCGAGCCCGAACACGTCGAACTCGTCCGGGAGTACCTCGACGCCCAGGGCCTGTTCGGCGAACAGGAACCCGAGTACACCGAGGTCGTCGAGTTCGACCTCTCCGAGGTAGAGCCGAGTCTCGCCGGTCACAAGCGCCCGCAGGACCGCATCGCGCTCGGCGACGTGAAACGCAGTTTCCGGGGACTGCTCCACGGCGAGTTCGAGGACGACCTCGACGACGAGGTGGACCGCGAGGCGCTCGCACGCTGGCTCGGTGAGGGTGGCGCGGGCGGCGCGAGCGGGGCCGACGTCGAGACGGACGGTGGGGGAGCCGAAACCGACGGCGGTGTCGGCGAGAGCGTCGGGATAGAACCCGCCGACGAGGCCGAGGCGCCGCCCGACGAACCCGACCTCCCCCCGCTCACGAAACGTGTCGAGATAGAACTCGACGGGGAGACGGTCGAGATCGGTCACGGCGACGTCGTCGTGAGTGCGATCACGAGCTGTACGAACACCTCGAACCCGTCGGTGATGATCGCCGCCGGGTTGCTCGCAAAAAACGCCGTCGAGGCGGGCCTGGACGTGCCCGACTACGTCAAGACGAGCCTCGCGCCCGGCAGTCGCGTCGTCACCGAGTACCTCGAAGGGTCGGGACTGCTCCCCTACCTCGAAGAACTGGGCTACGCGGTCGTCGGCTACGGCTGTACGACCTGTATCGGCAACGCCGGCCCGCTGCCCGACCCCATCGAGCGGGCGATCGACGAGCACGACCTCTGGACGACGAGTGTGCTCTCGGGCAACCGCAACTTCGAGGCCCGTATCCACCCGAAGATCCGGGCGAACTACCTCGCGAGTCCGCCTCTCGTGGTCGCCTTCGGCCTCGCAGGACGGATGGACGTCGACCTCGACAGCGAACCGCTCGGGACCGACAGCGAGGGAGAGCCGGTCTACCTCTCCGATATCTGGCCCGACCCCGACGAAGTGCAGGCGGCCATCCACGACAGCGTCTCGCCCGACCTCTTCGAGGCGAAGTACGCGAGCGTCTTCGAGGGTGACGAGCGCTGGGCGGCGCTGGACGCGCCGACGGGCGACGTCTACGAGTGGGACGACGAGTCGACGTACATCCGCGAGCCGCCCTTCTTCCAGGACTTCCCCCTCGACAAACCCGGCGTCGCCGACGTCGCGGACGCCCGCTGTCTACTGGCGCTGGGTGACACGGTCACGACCGACCACATCAGTCCCGCGGGCCCGTTCGGTCCGGACCTGCCGGCCGGCCAGTGGCTCGCAGAGCGCGGCGTCGAGCCTTACGAGTTCAACACCTACGGCTCGCGGCGTGGCAACCACGAGGTGATGATGCGCGGCACCTTCGCCAACGTCCGCATCGAGAACGAACTGCTCGACGGCGTCGAGGGCGGCTACACCGTCCACCACCCGACCGACGAGCAGACCACCGTCTTCGAGGCCAGCCAGCGCTACCGTGAGGACGGGACCCCGCTCGTCGTGATGGCCGGCGAGGAGTTCGGTACCGGGTCGAGTCGCGACTGGGCGGCGAAAGGGACCGACCTCCTCGGGGTTCGAGCGACCATCGCCGAGAGCTACGAGCGCATCTACCGCGACAACCTCGTCGGGATGGGCGTGCTCCCCCTGCAGTTCCAGGACGGCGACTCCTGGGAGTCGCTCGGGCTGGACGGCTCGGAGGTGTGTACGATCCACGGGCTGGACGACGGCCTCGACGTGATGGACGAACTGACGGTCGTGGCGGAACCCGCCGACGGTGACGGCGAAGCCGTCGAGTTCCCCGTCACCGCACAGGTGGGGACGCCGGCGGCCGTGACCTACGTCGAACACGGCGGGGTCCTCCACTACGTGCTCCGCAAACTCCTCACCGGGTCGCGCTGAAGGCGAGGGCAGTTCCCGGCGTCGTTACGACTCCGCCCCCGATTCCGTCGCAGTGTCCGTCCTGTGGGGCCGGTACGGCCGGACCCACTCGGGGAGGTCACACTCCAGCGCGGCGGCCCGGTTCTCGATCGAGGGGTGGGTCGCAAACAGGGAAAACAGGACCCCCCGGTCGGACTCCCACGGGACCGGCCCAGCGACGTCTTCGTCGTTGACCCCAGTCGCGATAGCGGCGATGTGGTAGAGTGCGTCCGTGATCAGCCCTGGCGTGACGACCCCGGCCGCGTAGGCGTCGGCGAGGTACTCCTCCTGGCGGTTGGCGTAGCGACTCGCCGCCAGCGCCAGCGGTTCGACGCCGAGACTCAGGAGGCCCCGTACCGCGAGGCCGTAGTCGTTGCGCACGGGTGCCAGCAGGACGTACAGTGCGCTCCCGACAGTCGCTATCGTGGGGCCGCGGCCGGCGAGTGCGACCAGCCAGAAGGCGCCGAATCCGATCGTCTGGGGGAGGTACTCGCGTATCGCGTCGGTGTAGATGTCGGTGCCGAAGTGGCCGAGTTCGTGGGCAAAGAGTGCCCGCAACCCCTCGGGACCGACGACGAGGTGGAGTCGCGGGTCGACGGCGACCATCGGTTCCCCGTCGCTGTAGCCCGCCGTCATCCCTGGGACGTCCATATGGACGACGGAGACGGCGGGGACGGGTTCGCCGGCCGTCTGACAGGTTTCCAGCAGCGCTCGCCGGATCACCGGTGGGTCCCGTCCCGACAGCGGCCGGCCGCTCTGGTCCTGGGCGGTGAAGCGACCGCCCGAGCGCCAGGACTGCACCCCGACGACGGCGAGAAAGACGACGCCCGCACCGACGAACGCCGGCGGTGCGCCCGTCCAGACGAGGACCCAGACGGCGACTACGGCGGCCGCCAGGAGACCCAGCGTGACCCCCCACACGCGAACTCGGCGAGTCCGGACCGACGTCGACGGCGACATGCGTCCTCTCCGGACGACGTTCGTCACTCACATCAATTTTGTGAAAATATCGACGACGATCGGCGAGTGACGACGGTCGGGAGAGCGCTCAGGCGGGCCGGTCGCGTTCGAGGAGTTCCCGGATGCGACGGAGTTCGTCGAGCAGCTCGGTCGAACCAGTCGCATCGGTTGAGGTCGCGGCTGCGAGGCCGGCGCCGGTGTCGTCCTCGTCTCCGCCCTCGGTCGCCGACGGGTGTCGGTGGCGGACTTTGTCCAGGATCTGGTCTTTGATCGCCTCGTAGTCGCTGACGCCGGTGATCGTCAGTTCGGCGCCCATCTGCCCGCCGTAGCCGGCGGTGTGGATCCCCACGGAACCGGCGTCGACGAGGCGCTGGACCGGGCCCTGCGTGGCGTCGACGTTGGTGATCCGGTTGTACGGCACCGTCGTCTTCGCCCTGAAGAAGACGCCGCGGCGGAACTCGATCTCGTCGTCGGTGAGCCGGTAGTCGGCAGTCCGGTAGTACGCCGGGATCCACCACGTGACGAACGCGAACGCCGCCAGTGTCGGCACGCCCAGCAGCGCGAGCACCCACGTCGGGGCGTCCGCGAACGCGCCGAGGGACGCCGCGACGCCGGCCCCCGCGGCGAGGAGGACGAACGCGACCGCCTCGTAGAGGAAGTAGTAGCGTGTCAGCTTCTCCGGTTTGAACCACTCGTTTTCCGCTCTCATGTGAAACGGTACGTCCCGTGACGACGTATCACTACACGACCATTCTCGCCCGGTGGGAACCGGACGGGGCGACGAACGCGGTCCCCGACCCGGTCACTGTCGCGATCAGTGGTGTGGTCCGTGGTGTGGGTTCCCCGGTCCGTGGTGAGCGGTCAGATTCTCCTCGTCGTGGTGTGGAGTCGCCGGGCCGTGGGGGGAGAGCTGGGTGTCTCCACCGTGGTGTGACGGTCCCGATGCCCGGTGATCCGTCGAGTCGTGGTGGTCGGTTCCACGGGGAGTATACGACGGATGGTCGGCGTGGTGGTCACTGTCCCAGCGGTCACCGTGGTGGTGGTCGGTCCAGTGGTCACCGTGGTGGTGTCCGATCCGGTCGCCGTGCACGCCCCAGTGGTCCGAGACGGGGCTAGCGGTTTCGACCGGAGTCCGTCCCGGGTCGCCCGAACCGGCTCCCGTCACCACGACCGCTCCGAGGGCGACGACCGCGAGCGTCACGAGGGCCGCCATCACTCTCCGTCTGGTCGTGTTCATGTCTCTCATCTCGTACGTAGGCGGTGGACGGAAATAACGGATCAGGGGGATTCCCGCCGACCGGGAAATCGCCCGGGACACCGGGCCTCGGTGGCGTCAGCGCGGTCGACCGTCGACGCTCGAACAGCGTCGTTCTGGGGTGATTCCCATCGCGATGGAATCACGGGAGCAGTTCTTGTCGTTCGTCGCGAATCTGTACCTGTGATGATCGTGCTCCAACTCCCAGGCGGTGTGGAACTGCTCGTCATCCTCCTCATCTTCCTCGTCCTGGTGGGGGTGCCGGCAGTGCTCCTCCTCGGTGCGCTGTACGTCCTCCGGCGGCGGGGCCGGGTCGAGGAACTCGAAGAGGAGATCGACGCACTCGAAGCCGAAGTCGAGGAGCTCAGATCCCAGCAGGAGTGATTCCTTCGCGGTGGGAACCACCGGAGCGCCTCTATCAACTCCGGTCGTACGGTCGGCCAGAGGCGAACGCAGATGGCACGAAACGGTTCCAGCGGAGACGCATCGCTCCGGTTCGAGAGAGGGCCGTGGCTGCTGGTCGGGTTCGTCGCCGTCGTCGCGGCGTTCCTGACCGTCTGGCAGGGGCTCGTCGCGCCGGCACTCAGGGACGCTGTCGGCCTGTCGGTCGAGGACCCGTGGCGGGTCGCCCTCGTCGCGATTCCCGGTGTCGTCCTGTTCGGCCTCGGCTGGGGGATCGTCCGACTCGAAGGAGTCCGACTCCGCGACGTCGGGCTGTCGTGGGGCCACGCCAGGGCCGGTCTGCTGTGGTTCGCCGGTATCGCCGTCACGCTGAACGTCCTCCTGATGCTGGTCACCGTCGCGGTCGGTGGCACCCTGGAACCGGGATACGCCGACCTGACGCCGCCGCTGATAGTCGTCGCCGCCGTCGTCTACTGGGTCTTCGTCGGGATCGGCGAGGAACTCGTCGCCCGCGCCTACGTGCAGAACAAACTCGTGGCGCTGCTGGGCGGGGGACGGAGTCGGGGGCGGAAGGCACTCGGAATCGCCCTCGCCGCGGCGGTGTTCGTGCTCTGGCACGTCCCGCAGCGACTCGTCGTTGCCGGCCTCGAACCCGCTCAACTCCCGGGGAACCTTCTGGTGCTGTTCGTCGTGGCGCTCGCGTTCGGACTCGTCTACGAACTCACGCGCAACGTGGTGTTCACCGGGCTGGTCCACGGCGCGCTCGACTTCCCGCCGGTCGCGGTCAGCGTCTACTACGACGGCGGAGGGACGTGGGTCCAGCTCCTCCTGGTGGTGGCCATGGTCGCGCCGTTCCTGGTCGGCACCTGGGCGTATCGCCGCTGGGCTCGCACCCATCGGCAGACGGACTTTCGTCCGCGTGTCGCCGCCTGAGTAGATCGGAGCCGGTGGGCGACGACCGCTCACGGACCGCCCGATCACCGACGACGGAGGAAGCGGCCGAGGAGATAGCCCACGCCCACGGCGAGCGCGAGGCCTGCCAGACGCGTCCCACGCGAGTCCGAGAAGCGGACGAATCGAGTCCCGCCCGGGGTGACTTCGAGAGCGCCGAGCGGCGTGGCTCGCGCGCCGCCACCGATACCACCACCCTCGCCGCTCTCGGGGACTTCGGCGTCGTCAGTCTCGTCGACCGCGTCGGCCCCATCGCCCACATCGCCCATATCGGCCGCGTCGGTGCCGCTCCCGAAGCCGCCACCGAAGCCGTAGGCGACGCGTGCGACGGGGACGACCGTCCTGTCACCGACCGTGACCGGATCACCGTACACGCGTTCGACGTGGGCGCTGTCGCTCAGTCGGTCGATCGCGGCGCGGACCAGGTCGGTGACGTCCGATCCGAGTTCGTCGGGGTCCGTGTCGGTACTGGCGGTGTCGGTCGTCGTGGGTTCGGGTTCGGTGGACATGGTTTCGGGTCGGGAGTGAACGATGGCAGGCTAGCAAGTGGGTGAACGTGTCCCGCGGAGATAACGTCGCGTGGTGTCTCTCACGCAGTGGGAACCGGTAGCGGCGCCACTCTCGGCAGAAATCGCGGACCTGCAGCGGGACTCGTGACCGCTGTCTGGTTCTCAGCGGGCAGGAAACAGAGCGACGGATTTATTCTGGTCGTGTCTACCGGGTACGTATGAGAACCGTCCGGTGGGGCGACCATGTGTGACAGCGACGAGTTCGAGTTCGGCTGTCCCGTCTGCGGCGAGACGCTCACGGTGAACCGGTCGATGCGGACGGCCCTCGTCGAGAACGGCTGTGTGGTCTGTGGGACCGACGTTTCGCCGGAAGACTTCGTCTCGGAGTGACGGGTCCGACCGGACAGGTCGTGTTACGCACCGTTGCCGGGCGAATCTATCAGAGCGTCGTCGCCGAGGGACGCCTCGAACCCGTCCCACGGGACGAACTGACCGTCGAGCGCATCGAGCAGTACGGCCGGGCGGAACGACCGCTGTTCGAGCTGTGGACGGAGACACGACACGACCTCGACGTCGAACTCTACGAACTCGAGCCCGACACGTTGAGCGGGCGCCGCGTCGAACGCGACCCCGGCGACGCCGGCGGATGACCCCGGACGGCAGAGACTGCGACCGACGCGCCGACGTGATTGACCGGACCCCACACGGAAACTGAAGTAGGCGGCAGCGAAACGTGTCAGTGTCCGATGTCCCCGGGGATCCGCGCCACCGTCGAGTTCGACGCGCCGGACGTGTGTCCGCTCGCGACGCTCTCGGCGGCGACGGACAGCACGGTCCGGTCGGTGTCCAGGAGCGTCGCGCCGCTGGACTCCTCGGGCAGCGTCACCGAGTTTCGCATCGACGCCGGCGAACCCGTCGAGGACGACCGGTTCACGCGGGTCGTCTCGTACGGCGACGCCGACGTCTACCGGTTCGAGCACGACGGCGACGAGGGCTGTCCCTGTGCGCTGCTCGGACGGCTGGGCTGTCCGGTCGCCCGGTTCGTCGCCGACGGCGGGACGCTGACGCTGACCTTTCACGCCGTCGACTTCGACCGGTTGCAGGAACTCGTGGGCGCCCTCCGCGAGGCGTTCCCGGAGATCGACATCAAGCGCCTCGTCAGAGACCCCGACGGGTCGGCCCTCGAGGCGGTCGTCGTCGACCGCGGGCGACTCACCGACCGCCAGCTCGAAGTGCTCCGGGCGGCCTACGAGATGGGCTACTTCGAGCGCCCGAAACGCGCCAACGCGACGGACGTCGCCGACGAACTCGGGATCAACCGGTCCACGTTCACCGAGCACGTCGCGACCGCACAGCGCAAGCTCCTCGGGGACGTTCTCGGGTGAGGTTTCGCGTGCGGTTGCGACGTTCGCTGGCCGTCGGGAAACGAACGTCTTCGCGGTATACGTATAAACTACCCCGAGTATGCGGGGTATCCTTACCTCACGGTTCCGCGCGTCACTACAGACAGGTGACCCACTGATGGCTTCTATTATCACGGCAGCCCCGGAACGCGAGACACAGGGTGCGGAGACACTCACCGACGCGGCGGACGTACAGTCGTTCATGGACGTTCTCACCGACTCGGACTGCCGCGCGATGATGGCGTGTGCCACCGACGAGGCGCTGACGGCGCGGGAACTCTCCGAGGCGATCGACCTGCCGCTGTCGACCACGTATCGCAAGCTCGAGTGTTTGACCGAGGCGGGACTACTCGTCGAACAGACCCGACTCGCCGCCAGCGGCTCACATCCCAGCGAGTACCGTCGGGCCGTCGACGACGTCGTCGTGTCGGTCGGTGCCGAAGACGGCGCGACGCTCACTGTCATCCGGAACTCGCGGGTCGGGGAACCCGAATCCCTCCTGGTGAACCAGCGATGAGCGACACGGGCCACCGCGACCACGACCTCGGAACTCTGTTCGAGCGGGTCACGGGCGAGACGTCGATCACGGAACCCCAGCAGGAGAGTCCATCGCACCTCGCGCTCGAACGCACCCGGTAACGCCGCTGCGACCGGGGACCCGGCCCTGGCCCGCGATCCCGACTGCAGGAGCGATGCCCGGCGTGGGTCAACCGACGACGAAACTCGGGACGTAGAGCACGAGACACAGCACCGCGACTCGACGGTCGATACCGCGTCGCCAGTACATGAGCGCGAGGACGACCAGCGAGACAGCCAGCATGTACTGTGCCGACGCTACCACCCCATCAGGATTCTGCAGCGACACGTCGAAGAGGAGCGGCCCGACGCCCAGCGAGAAGACCGGGTCGGTGATGTTGCTGCCGAGTATCGCGCCGACGGAGATGCCTGTCTCGCCCCCGCGGGCGGCGATCCCGGCGACGACGACCTCCGGCGCGGTCGTCCCGAGGCCGGTGAGCAAGCCAACCACGTACTCCGGGATGCCGGCGATACGGGCGATCGCGACGCCGTTCGTCACCATGACGTGGCCGCCGACGACGACCATCCCCAGGCCGAGGACGATCCAGGGAAGTGTCCGCCCGGGCGGTTCGCGCTCCTGTACTTCTTCGGTTATCTCCTCGCCGCCCTCGTTCGTGTACAGTGTGTAGATAAAAAAGACGTAAGAGAGCATCATCAGAAACCCCTCCGAGCGGATGAGTTCACCGTCCTCGACGACCAGCAACATGATGACCATCGCGAGGACCATGGCGCCGCCGTATATCATGACGTTGCGCCGCTCGGCGACGATGGGCGCGATCAACGCGACGATACCGATGGCGAGGGTGATCTGTGCGACCTCGGAGCCGACGATGTTGCCCACGAGGAGGTCACCCGCGCCGTAGCGGGCGGCGTAGACCGAGGTGGTCATCTCCGGGACCGAGGTGCCCACCGAGATGACCGTGACGCCGACGAACAGTTTCGAAACGCCGTAGTAGAGCGCGAGGTCGCCCGCCGCCGAGACGGCCCGCTGTGCACCGGCGACGAGCACCGCGAGTCCGGCCGCGAACAGGACGACTTCGGTCAGCATCCCGAATGCAGGGTCTCGGGTCGGTCGAAGGGATCGCTCACGCAGCCATCGGTGCGTCCGCTTTTTCGCCCTGCGGCGCGAGGAGGTACCCGCCGAACGCGAGCAGGAAGACCATCACCGGATAGACGATCATGCGCTCGGCGCCGCCGTGACCGATGGGCCCGAACACCGCGGGGTTTCCGGCGTCACCGACGACCATGACGCCGACGAAGACGAGGCCGACGACCCCCGCGAGGACCGCCAGCGCCCGCATCGCGCCGGACAGTCGGGTCGCGACCGCGAGCGCCTCCAGGTTGAAGAACGCGAACGCGAACAGCGCGAAGAGGCTGTGCAGATCGCCCGAATCGAGTGGGAAGACTCCGGCGCCGGCGGCGCCGATCCCCGCGAGGACGAACAGCGCCAGGATCCAGCCTTTCCCGTGGGTGCGGTAGAGGTAGTAGCCCCCGGCGACGTTGAGCAGTCCCGCGACGACGAGCGTGGCGTTGAACAGGAGCTGTGACTCCGCGAACACGCCCAGATCGCTGATCGCGCCGCCGTGGAAGTCGTAGCCGGGCACCATCGCGGCCGCGAGCATCACTACCGTCAGGAAGCCGCCGCCGAGCGCGACGAAGGCGATCCCGGCACGCCGGCGGTCGCGGGCGGTCGTCTCTCGGATCTCGGTCGCCGTTCGAGTCTGGACAGAGGTCTCTCCCATCTGTGTTCACCAGCCTCTAGTTTGCCGTCCGAACGCATGAACTCGCAGGGTGGTTCTCACCGGACGGGAGCGGTTACTTCGAAGCGTACGGCGGTAAGCAGATCGTACTCGGCCGTCCGTCGTCCGGAGGGGATTCGCCGGACCGGGTATTCGACGCCAGTCCGGTCAGCCCGACGCCAGCGTTCGGATCCCGTCGACGACCAGCCTGTCCAGCGAGTGGGTCGCGACGCCGTAGGCGACGAAGAACGTGACCATCGCGAGGAGTCCCAGGACGTCGAACGACGCGACGTCGGTCGTGGCGACGACGGGGATCAGTGACAGCAGGGTATCGACCGCCCGTTCGAAGGTCAGCCCGGCGACGACGGTCCCGACGCCGAACCCCAGGAGGTACCCGGCCGCCCGGAGCGACGCCGGCGTCACCCGGGACCACACGCGGAGCTGGTACTCGTCGTATGAGCCGAGCCCGAGCGCGGCGAGCTGGCGGCGCACCTGGTCGACGACGGTCACGACCAGCACGAACCACAGCGCGGCGGCCAGCCCGAACCCGACGGACGACGGCGAAAAGTCGAAGACCGTCTCGCTGAACACCTCAACGACGGCCGGTGTCGTGCGGTCGACGAAGACGTAGAACATCGCGTAACTCAGCACCGCCTCGACCGGGCCGTAGGCCGGGAACTCCTCGACGAGACCGGCGTCTCGCCGGTCCTGGCCAGTGACGTGCGTGTCCATGTGTCTACAGACGTCACCGGTCGTCTTCAATTCGAGCGACAGTTCTCGGGCGACGAGAACGACCGGCGCTCAGACCGGCCACGACGGACGATGCGAAGCCAGTGAACGGATGGAGCGAACGTCAGCGGACGCGACGAGGTCACCGGACGACGGTGACAGTCATCGGGGCGCGGCGGACCACCTTCTCGGCGACGCTCCCGAGCAGTACGCGCGAGACACCCTCGCGTCCGTGACTGCCGACGACGATCGTGTCGATGTCGTTTTCCTCGGCGAACTCGACAATCTCCCGGGCGGGTTGCCCGACGGCCGTCTCCACGCGAAACTCGACGCCCGAGGTGTCGATCAGTTCCTCGACCGTCTCGGAGAGGTCCGCGGCTGCTTCGTCGCGTTCCGTCTTGATCCACTCCTGGATCATGTCGACGCCGGCGGCGAGCGACCCGGTGGAGGCTTCGACGACGCGCAACAGTACGATCTCCTCGTCGGGGTACTTCGTGAGGGCGTGTTCGATCGCGCGCTGTGCGGGCCGTGACCCGTCGTAGGCGACCAGGACGGTCATATCCGGGGATGCACGCGCGATGGGCATAAGTTACGTGCCCTCCCGGCCGTCCGGCGGCGGTCCGCCCAGTGGCGTCCGGCCCGTCTCCGGAGGCCGAACTTTGTTCGGAACGGGGAGTGAACTCCCTCGTATGCCCTCTCACACGCGAGACGTTCTGGCGAGTGGTCTCTTCGCGCTCGCGGCGCTGGCGGCGCTGTGGCCGCCCCGGGCGGTCTACTGGGAACGAGTCGCCGCTGTCCTCGGCGACGGTCCGACGCTCGGCCTCGTCGGCCTCCTCGCGGTCGGTCTGGGCGCGGCGTTCGCCAGACTGACCGCCGTCTCCTCGCGTTCGTTCGCCATCGGAACTGCTCTCGCCTACGCGGCCGGGATGGCTGCGCTCGAACTCCTCCTGGCACCGGACAGCCCCGCTCACCTGGTGTTGTACGCCGCTCTCGCGGTCGCCATCCTCGCGGGAGCGACCGCCTGGCGGGTCGCCCTGCCGGGCCCTTCGACTGGCGAGTGAGGCGTGACGAGCGTCCCGAAAACGGGTCCGTGATCGGGCCGGTCACAGCGACATCAGGTCGCCCGTGCCGACGCCGTCGGGCGCGCGCTCGCCCTGCACCCAGTCGTAGTCGTCGCGGACGATCGCAGACAGCGTCGCCCGCGGGTCCGAGGACGCCTCGACGACTTCCCGCGTCCGGTCGAGGTACTTCCTGACCGTGCGCCGCGAGACGCCCGCCTGCTCGGCGATGGCTTCCTGGCTGTAGCCCTGTGCCGCGTAGAACGCGATGTCCGCGCGCGTCGCCGTGTCGATCTCCGCTGGCATACGACTGTTTTCGTATTTCGTGCACATAAACGTATTCGATCGCCGGTATCGGGCCGATATCGGGGTGCCTATCCCGACCTATTTTCGAATTGTGTGCAAACGCGCGACAGTTATTTATCTCTCGATGGCGACGGCGGCGGTCATGGGAGACCAGCAGATCCCCGACACGTTCGAGGCACAGCGCGAGACCTTCGACTCGCTGGAGCAGGTGTGGGTCGACGGGGAGTTCCTCGACTGGGACGAGGCGACCACCCACGTGTTGACCCACGCGATCCACTACGGGACGAGCGTCTTCGAGGGCGTGCGCTGTTACGACACCGCCGAGGGCCCCGCACTCTTCCGGTGGGACGCCCACCTCGACCGCTTTTTCGAGTCCGCGGCAGTCTACGACCTCGACATCGGGTTCGACCGCGCCGAACTGACCGCCGCCACCAGGCGACTCGTCCGCGAGCAGGACCTCGACTCGTGTTACGTCCGGCCCGTCGCCTTCTTCGGCTACGACCGTCTCGGCATCAACCCGACCGCGCCGACGCGCGTGCCGACGCGGGTCGCCATCGCCTGCTGGCCCTGGGGGGCGTATCTCGGCGACGACGCGCTCGAATCGGGCATCGACGTCGGTGTCTCGTCCTGGCGCAAGTACCGCTCGGACGCCATCCCCGCCACCGCCAAGACCGGCGGCGCCTACGTCAACAACGTCCTCGCGACACAGGAGGCCACACGCGAGGGCTACGACGAGGCGCTCGTCCTGAACACCGAGGGCGACGTCGCCGAAGGCCCCGGCGAGAACCTCTTTCTCGTGCGCGACGGCGAGATCTACACGCCCGAGATCGCGGCCGGCGTCCTCGACGGCGTCACCCGCCGCAGCGCGATCCGGCTCGCTCGCGAGCTGGGGTACACCGTCCACGACGACGCGACCGTCTCGCGTGGGGAGCTCTACACCGCCGACGAGCTCTTCTTTACCGGGACTGCGGCGGAGGTGACGCCCATCAGAACCGTCGATGGCGTCGAAGTCAGTGACGGGTCGAAGGGGTCAGTGACGGATGCGATTCAGCGTCGCTTCTTCGAGGTGCTCGACGAGCGCCCCGCCGAGTACGAGGCCTGGTTCACGGACGTGTGGTAAGTACAGGGACTTCCAACTGTCACTGGCGACTGTGGTGCTGTCTGCGGTCGCAGTTCATTTCTCACAGTGATTCTCGTAGATCGTTTCCGGATCGGGCCTGCTTCGGCGTCGGCGCATACCGGTACATCGCGACGATACTCACTAGCAACCGTCGACTCGATGCCCAGTCACTCGAAGCCGAACACCGGCACGGGGTGGTAGGGCTCTTCGAGGTACTCGACGTCCGAGTCAGACAGCGAGACGTCCAGCGCCTCGACGGCCGCTTCGAGGTGTTCGACGCTGGAGGTGCCGACGATCGGTGCGTCGACGGTGTCGTTCTGGAAGTGCCACGCCAGCGCGATCTGGGCCATCGTCACGCCCTTGTCCGCGGCGAGTTCCTCGACGCGGTTGTTGATCTCCTCGCTGCCGGGTCCCTCGTGGTAGGGCGTCCCGTAGTCGAGTTCGTGCTCGCCCCGCGTCGTCGCGGTGAACTCGTCGTGGGGACGAGTGAGATACCCTGCAGCCAGCGGCGACCACGGGATCACACCGATATCCTCGCGGTCACAGACGGGGTACATCTCTCGCTCTTCCTCTCGATACGTGAGGTGATAGAGGTCCTGCATCGTCTCGAAGCGAGCCAGTCCCTCGCGTTTCGAGATATCGAGCGCGCGCTCGAACTGGTGGGCCCACATCGAGGAGGCGCCGATGTGTCTCACTTTTCCGCGACTGACGGCGTCGTCGAGTGCCCGGAGCGTCGTCTCGATGGGCGTGTCGTAGTCCCAGCGGTGGATCTGATAGAGATCGAGCGTGTCCATCCCCAATCTATCCAGCGAGTGTTCGAGTTCCTGCTCGATGGTCTTGCGGGAGAGACCGACGGCGTTGCGGTGTTCTTTCGCGCCCGACCACCGGACTTTGGTGGCGACGACCTGCTGGTCGCGGTCGTAGTGGGCGAGGACGTCACCCAGGATCTCCTCGGACTCGCCCGAAGAGTAGGTGTTGGCGGTGTCGAAGAAGTTGATACCCAGGTCGATGGCGCGCTCGACGAGTTCGCGGCCCTCCTCGGCGTCGAGCATCCAGTCGTCCTGGCTGCCGAAACTCATACAGCCGAGACAGATCTTCGAGACTTCCATCCCGGTCGAGCCGAGCGTCGTGTACTCCATGTCCCTAGGGGGGCGGCCAGCCACATATATCGCCCGCCAGCGGAGCGCCGATCCGCTACCCGATACTGGCGTGTCGTGTGTGAACTATCCACTAGATTGTTGAAGCAGGGTGTCGTATCCCGGTCCATGGTCCTGACTGACAGGGACGCCCTCCTCGACGCACTCGAGGCACAAGCGGGTGACGCGCTCCGGGTCATCGCCACGTACGACCGGGCGGGGTACGACCCGGTGTACGTCCGCGACGACGTGGCTGGACGGCTGACTTCGCGGGCCGACGCGGTCCACGACGAACTCGTCCTCCAGGGGATCGGCCGGGGACACCTCGAGGACCTCTTCGGGGCCGGTGACCTGGAGTGTTCGATGCACCGCTTCGAGGAGATGACCGCCTTTCACTTCGCTGCCGGGGAGTTTACTGGGCTGTTCGTCAGTCTCGACCCCGACGCCGACGTCCCGCTGGCGACGTTCGCCGAGGCGTGTAAACGGTACGTGACCGCCGGGGAGACCCCCCCAGATCGGGACGACGCTCCACCGCCGATCGACTGAGTCTGTGGCCGGGAACGGGCCGTAGTCGGGCGATTCGGTCGCTCCCCTCGTATCGTCGATTGCCTCTTGTGTCCGTCGACCCCCGCGTCGCATTTATAGTCGGTCCCCGCTTACGGCGGGGTGTGAGCACCCGCACGAGCGCGCTCGACGCCGTGGTGTTCGGGGTGGACGTCCAGAGCGGGGACGTTCGCGGGGACGTCTCCTACGCCCTGGTGGCCTTCGACGGCGAACACCTCGACAAGGACGTGGTCTCGCGGCGCAAGTTGCGGCGACTGATCCGCGACGAAGAGCCCGCCATCGTCGCGACGGACAACATGTACGAACTCGCCGAGGACAAGGACGCTCTCGTCCACGTTCTCGGATCGCTTCCCGACGAGACCACCCTCGTCCAGGTGACCGGCGCTCAGCGACCGGAGCCCCTCTCCCGGGTCGCCGACCGTCACGACGTCCCCTACGGCAAAGACCCCATGCGCGAGGCCGAGGCCGCCGCCCGCCTCGCCGCAAAGAACGTCGGCCAGGAGGTCACGGCGTTCACCGACGAGACCGAAATCAAAGTCTCACGGGGCCGTTCGACGGGCAGCGGCGGGTGGAGTGAGGACCGCTACACCCGGCGTATCCACGGCTCGGTCAAGAAACGGACCCGCGAGGTCGAGTCCGCCCTCCAGGAGGCGGGGCTCGACTACGAGCGCGACGCCACGGAGAAATACGGCGGATTCTCCAACGCCGTCTTCACCGTCGAGGGCCGGCCCCGAGATATCCCTGTCTCGAACGAGCGGGCGGGCGACGTCCGCGTCGAAGTCGAGCGCGTCCGGCGGGACGGTATCGAGTTTCGCCCGCTCGCCAAGCGCCACGACCACGTGATCGTCGGCGTCGACCCCGGGACGACCACCGCAGTAGCCATCGTCGGCCTCGACGGCGAGTTACTCGACGTGCTCAGTACTCGTACTGCCGATACGGCGGCAGTCACCGAATGGATCGTCGAACGGGGCCGGCCCGTAATCGTCGCCGCCGACGTGACACCGATGCCCGAGACCGTCGAGAAGTTGCGCCGGTCGTTCGACGCCGCCGGGTGGGCACCCGAGCGCGACCTCCCAGTGGACACGAAACAGCACCGTACCCGCGAGGAAGGGTACGACAACGACCACGAGCGCGACGCGATGGCCGCTGCCCTCTTCGCCTTCGACCACCACGAGGACCAGTTCGACCGCGTTTCCGCGAAAGTTCCACCCGGCCAGGAGGTCGGCCCAGTCCTCGCCCGCGTCGTCGCCGGCGAGGAATCGGTCGAGACGGTGCTCGACGACCTCAGTGACGACGGCGGGGACGGTGGCGACGACGCGGACAGCGGCCACGAACCGCGCGAGCGCACTCCCGAAGAAAAGCGTATCGCGGCCCTCGAGACGCAGGTCGACCGCCTGCAGAACCACGTCGAGCGCCTCGAAGACACCATCGCCGAGAAAGACGACGCGCTCGACGAGTACGAGCGCAAACTCCAGGCGGCCCGGAGCGAACAGCGCACGGAGGCCCGCCGCGACCGCGAGGTGACCCGTCTCGAACGCGAGAACCGCCGCCTCGAATCCGAGGTCGACGAACGTGACGAGCGCATCGACGAGCTAGAGGGGAAACTCGAACGGCTCAAGGCGCTCTGGAAACTCGACCACTCGAACTTCGCGGACGTCTCCGAGAAGAAGCAAGGGCTCGTCCCCGTCAAGGTCGTCGAGCAGTTCACCAGCGACGCCATCGACGACGCCCACGAGCGCTTCGGCCTCGCCGAGGACGACGTGATCATGTTCCGCGACGCCTCCGGCGCGGGCGCCTCGACGGCCGACAAGATCGTCGACGTGAACCCGAAGATCGTCCTCAGAAACGGCGGCGGCCTCTCCGACATCGCCGACGAGATACTGTTCAAACACGGCGTGCCCGTCGCCCCCGCGGACCTGGTCACCGTCCAGGAGGTCGACGAACTCGCCGTGGCCCGCGAACGCGAGGTCGAGGCCGCCATCGAGGACTGGGAACGGCGCGCCGAGGAGCGCGAACGCCAGCGCAACGCCCAGATGGTCGACCGACTCATCAGCGAACACCGCGCCTCCGACCGCGGCGAGAGCGACTGAGAGGAATTCTTGCAGGAGGTGTCATAGAACTGTTCACAAGGGCTTGTTTTCTCCGTAGAACTGGTTGAATGGACTGCTCAGTAGGCCTGCGTAGATGTCAGCTGTTTCGTATTGGTCTGGTGTGAAAGAAACAGCGATAGCTGACAGCACCGCACTTGCGGTCGTGAGTTGAAAGCCCTCGAGCAGCTGGTGGTCGCTGAGCGGGATATTCTCGCTCGGACAGCCGCACCGCGCCGCACTCGCTCGAATAGAGCCCGCTCAGGCGACTCCGCTCCTTTCAGTCGCCACCAGCGCCTCTCGCCCTTTCAATCCACCAGGGACAAAGTAGGTAGCACAGGCCGACTTAACCTTGAACGGTCGGTAGCCGTCGCCACACACATCTCCCCTGGCGGACTGGAAGGGCGAGGCGGGCTCGCGGGCCGAAGGCCGGAGTCGCCTGAGCGAGCAACTATCCGCGCGGGCTGTGTGGAGAGCGCGGATATCTCGCTCAGCGCCCGCGAGCGCGCCGAGGGCTTCCATTTCACGACGATAACTGCGGTTGCGGGACCTGCGGATGCGGTCACGCTGCTGTGCTGTCTCGAATCGATACCTCTCTCACCTGCGTTGAGCGATTCGGGAGGTCAGAAGATGGGTGTGACAACCGTTCTATGACACCCTGATTCTCGTAGATTATGTCCGGATCGCGCCGATACCGGGGTCGGTGCGTATCGGGAAATCACTACGAGCATTCCTACGAACGGCGGTACGGCAGGCGCTGAGCGAGTTCTCGATGGCCCTATCCCACGTCGAAGTCGTCCGAAGTCGTGGTCCTCTCCTCGAATCTTCGTGAACGCCGGGTCTCAGCCGCCGCTGACGGGCGGGAACAGCGCGAGTTCGTCGCCGTCTTCGACCGTGGTGTCGAAACCGTCGGCCTCGGCGAAGGGATCCTGGCCCTCGTGGAGCAGGCGGACGTGGTCGTACAGCTCCCCGTCCTCGTCGAGTACTTCGCCCGCCAGGTCGGGGTGTGCGTCGAGCAACGCGTCGAAGGCGTCGCCGACGGTCGCCCCCGGTTCGACGTCGACGGCCACCTCCGTGTCCCCAGCGGCCTCGGCGAGCGTCGCGAAGAGTCGCCAGCGCATACCGGTACGAGGGGCGTCGCCGACAAAGAGCGTTCCGCACTGCGCCGGGTCGCACGCTCACCCGGAACGGTCCCGGTCACTCTCGTCGGCCACGCTCTCCTCGTCTCCCCCAGGGTTCTCCTCGTCGCTCGTACTTTCCGCTGCACTCCCCTCGTCGTCGGCCACAGTCCCCTCGCCGGTATCCTCGGAACTGCGGTCGCTGTTCTCGGCGTCGTCTGCGTCTTCGGCGTCTCCACTCTCCCCGTCGCCATCGGCCCCGTTCCCGACGTCCGCTCCGGTCAGGTCCTCCGGGTTCGTCCCCGGAAGGTTCGCCAGGTCCTCGCGAGTCGGCTCGTCCGTCTCGCCCGCACCGTCGTCTGCCGGTTCGTTCGCGGCGTCGTCGCTGCTCCCGCTGGGATCACTGTCTGTCGTGCCGTCCTCGCTTACGACTGCGTCATCACTTCCCGTCTCGTCGGATTCGAGCGCCTGGATGCCCGGTGTGTCTGCGTCGTCGAGCGTGTCGGCAGTCCCGGCGACCACTCCGTCGGGCGCTCCGTCTCCGTTCGTTCCGTCCCCGCTCTGTCCGTCCCCGGCCGACGTCTCACTGTCGCCGCCCACACCGGCGACGGGACCACCCGCGCCCTCAGATGCGCCCGCGACGGGTGTCGCCGCGTCGACGCGGCGCTCAGGGGGCATCGCCGACCCGGGTGCGGCCGTCGACGCGCGAGCCGCTCCCTCGACTTTCCGGATGGCCTCGGGCGTCGCGATGACGTAGAGACAGTCCCCCGCGGCCAGGAGTCGAGTGCGACCCGGGAGCGGTTCGACCGCGCCTTCGGGCGGCCGGATGGCGACGATACTCACGTCGAGTGCGCCGACGGGCTGGCCGGTCAGCGGACTCCCCTCGCCGACTTCGACGGCGGCCATCGTCTCGTCGGCCGCCCGCAACAGCGAGGTGAACTCCCGGTCGGGCCGCGTCTCGACGGGGAGCGTGACGAGGCGGTACTCCGTCGAGTCGTCGAGTTTGCGCGTGTCGGCGGCGTCGACGGCGAGGGTCACGACGTCGCCCGACCGCCCCCGGAGTTCGCCCGTCAGCACCCGCTCGTGGGGGTCGGTCGTCCAGACCTGCACGAGGTCGCCCGCGCTCGCGGCGAAGGCGGGGTCGGCCCTGACGGCAACCGCCGACGTCTCCGGTGGGAGCGTGGGGCCGATACCCGCCGCGCGCGAACCGACTGCGAGGAACTCGACGGAGCCGTCGTCGGCGAGTTCGACGTCGACGTGCCCGACGGCGTAGTCGGCCTTGAGTCGCGTGACGAGACGGTCGCGCAGTTCGGCGACGGTGAGTCGACGCGGGAAGACGAAGGACTTGCCCGCGAGTTTCTCCTTGGTCTCGTCGGGGACGGGGTCGTAGCCGACGATATCGTCTATCTCCTCGGGGAGTTCGACGGTGATGACGCGCCCGACGGCCTGGACGACGCGACTCACCTCGGCCTCGACGGCCTTGGCGCCGGTCGCGACGAAGAGATCCGAGCCGACGCGGTCGCCGACGTCGGTCCCGACGCGGGCGGCCGCCAGACTCGCCAGCATGGTGACGATGTTTAGCAGCGCGGCCGTCTCGTCCACCGAGCCGCCCGGGTCGCCGATGACCTGACGCAACGCCCCGGTCGCGCCGATGGCGATGGCGACCCCACTGAGCCCCACGAGTATCGGCAACCCGCCGGGGACACGCTCGCGGGTGTACCACCGGTGGACCAGCGCGACGGCACCCGCGAGCGCGGCCGCCAGTATCGCCAATCCAGCCAGCCCCGCGGCACCCTCGGCGAGTCGCGAGGCGAAGGCCTCGGTCTGGAGCGCCACCCCCGGTGGAGCGAGGGCCGGCAGCGAGACACCTGCTGGGACGAACTCCCGGAGCGGGCCAGCGCCGACCGCCTGACTCATTTCACCGCCTCCACGAACGCGTCTAACCTGTCGGGCGTCCCGACGGCGAACAGTTCGTCGCCGGCTACGAGGTCGGTCTCGCCCCGCGGTGCGAGTTGCCAGCCGCTCGCGCCCTGGACGGCCATGACGGCGACGCCGTACTGGTCGCGGACGCTCGCGACGCCGACGGTCGCCCCGTCGAGGGGGCCGCCGGCGCCGACAGTGACCCGGCGGAAGCGCCGACCCGCGCGTCGCAGGAGTGAGACGAGTTCGTACTCCCGGCGGACACCGCGGGATTCGACGACGACGCGGGCGCGGTCGGCCCGCACGAGTGGCCCGGCGTCCGTACGAGTCACCGCAACGGTGAGTCGTCCCTCGCCGCCGGTCGTCGTCGGCGCCCGGACTGGTTGTGGGATGGGCTCTCCGTCCTCGTCGTCTTCGGTCCCGCCGTCGGTGGATTTGGGCTCGGGAGCCGGCGTCGCGTCCCCGCCGTCGGTCCGTGCGCTGACGACCGTCCCGCGGACCTGCGCGTCGGGGACGATGAGCGTCACCTCGTCGTTGCGGGCCAACCCCGTCGGAAGGAGCGCGTCGACCGACACCGCCCGCTTGCCCGAGGGCACGCGCTTCGAGAGACCGGAGAACGGCGGCGCGGCGACGACGGCAGCGCGCCCACCCTCGTCGACGGTCACCGAGACGTCACCCAGGTCGAACTCCGTCTTGAGGCGGTCGGCCAGGCGGCCTTCGAGTTCCGAGATGCGCAGGTCTCGCGGGAACGTCCACTCGCTGTCGCGTATCTCGGCGCGCAAGTCGTCGGACAGCGGCGGGTACCCCTCCATGTCGGCGACCTCGCCGACGACGCGGATGCGCACCTCGTCGCGGCCAGCGAGTGACCCCATCACGTCCGCCGAGAGGGTGCGCTCGCGCAACTCGCGAAAGGAGAGGCGCTTGGGGAACTGTGCACCCATCGCGTCGCCGCGACTGTGGGCGTACAGCGAGATCATGAGGACGACGATGATCGCCGTCGTCACCGTGACCGCGTTGGCCGACTGGACGATGGTCGGGTCCGCGAGCGCCATCAGGCCGCCGTTGACGCCGGCGAGTGCCAGCGCGAGGACGACCACACCGAACCCGGGGATAGAGACGTTCGTGACGTACTTGAACGTGAACCCGAGCGCCCACGCGACGAGACCGGGGATGATCCCCGTCAGAATACCGAGATAGATGCCGAACAGGATTTCGACCGGAAACGACGCCATGCCCGGCCTCACGGACGCCTCTCGTAAACGTGTATCGCCCTCTGTGTGGGTCGGTCGGGTGCGTCGACCCGGCTTGCCCGAGCTCAGGTCCGATTCGACCGGAACGGGAGCGTCCTCGGCCGGCAGTGACCGGAACGGGGGCGTCCTCGGCCGGCAGTGACCGGAACGGGAGCGTCCTCGGCCGGCAGTGTTTTGACGCGGTAGCGACACCGACGTGGTATGAACCCGCGGCGGTGGTTCCCGGAGTCCAGTGCCGTCATCCTGCAGACGCGGGCGGCGATATGGCTCACGACGCTCGTCGCGCTGTTCTCGGTGGCGACCGGTGTCGCCAACATCAGTACGACGGTGGTCTCGGGCCCGATCCAGGCGTTCGTAGACATCCCACCGGAGGTCCAGCGTGCGGCGGGTTTTACCGGGACGCTGACCGGGTTTCTCATGCTGTTGAGCGCGGCCGGGATGCGCCGCAGACTACGGTTGGCCTGGGCGTCGACGGTCGTACTCCTGCCGGTGACGGCCTTGCAGGGACTCGTCCAGTCGAGTGACCTCTCGGTGCCACTGGTCGTCCTCTCGGTGTTGTCGCTGCCGACCGTCCTGGTGAACTACCGGCGCTTCGACCAGGAACTCGACCTCTCGACGACGCAACTGGCGGCCGCCGCCGCCCTCGCGGGGACGCAGTTCTACGGCACCGCCGGCGCCTACGCGCTCCGCGAGGACTTCAACAGCGTCTCCTCGCTCACCGACGCCTTCTACTTCACCATCGTCACCTCGAGCACCGTCGGGTACGGCGACGTCACTCCCCAGTCGGCGGAGGCGAAACTGTTCGGAATGAGCGTCGTCGTGCTCGGCGTCGCGAGTTTCACCGTCGCGCTGGGGTCACTGCTGGCCCCCGCCATCGAGGCGCGGCTCTCACACGCACTCGGAACCATGACAGACGCAGAGATCGAACTCATCGAGAACCACGTCGTCGTGCTCGGCTACGGCGACCTGACGGAACCGCTCGTCGAAGAACTCGCGGACGTCGTCGACTTCGTCGTGATAACCCCCGAGAGCGAGGTGGCGACGCGACTCCGGGCGCGGGACGTCCCTGTCGTCGTCGGTGACCCCAGCGACGAGGACCCACAGGTACAGGCCGGCGTCGAGCGAGCGCGGGCGGTCGTCGCCGCCACCAACGACGACGCACAGGACGCCCTCGCGATACTGACCGCCCGCCAGTTCCAGCCCGGCGTCCGCATCGTCGCCGCCGCCACCGACCGCGAGAACACGGAGAAACTCCGACGTGCCGGCGCCGACGCCGTCATCTCGCCGGCGGTCATCGGCGGCCACCTGCTCGTCGAGTCCGCCCTCGGAACCGGCGACATGGAGGGGTTCGCCGAACGACTCCTCGATATCCGCCCCGACGAGGAGACCGACCCCGAGGATGTCGCCGAGACAGCGGACGCGAACTCGGACGCGGATTCCGAGACAGACGAGTGACGAGTGACCGCCCGAAGGCATCGGCCATAGACGAGTGACCGTTCGGGACGACCGACGACTGCCCGTCAGTTCCGGTCGACGACGGCCACGTCCGCGTCGACGTCCCGGATGCGCTCGAAGGTCGGTGGTGAGATGAGCCGCGAGGCGGCCGTCCGCTCCCGGCTCGCGCCGATCACCACGAGGTCGAAGTCGCCGGCGGTCTCGGCGAGGTACGTTTCGATGGACTGTGTCGAGACACGCGTCTCGAAGTTGCCGTCGAACGCCGCGACGAGGTCGGCGAGCATCTCCTCCCCGCGCCGGCGCGCCCGGTCGCCAGTGACGCAGGTGGCGACGCCGACGAGTCCCGTCTTCCCGGTGAGTCGCACCGCGAAATCGAGCATGCCGTGGGCCACGTCGCTGGCGCCCCGAACCGGGACGAGCACCCGTCGCCAGCGGGTCCGGCCGGTCCGCGAGCGGTGGACGATCACGTCCGTCCGCCCGCCAAAGAGGGCGCGCACGAACGGCGAGAGCCCGCCGTTGTGTTCCTCGTAGGCCGCCGCGATCAGGTCACAGTTCGTCTCGACGGCGGCCTTGCGGACCGTCGCCGCCGCGGACCCGCCGCCGACCGCCGCGACGACGACCTGACACGGGACGCCCACCTGCGTCTCGATGTCACCCGCGCGGGCCTCCAGGCGCCTAGCGGTCTCCGCGACTGCCCGTTCCCGGGCGTTGTCGCTGTCGGTTGCCGCTCCGGTCCCACTCTCCGGTTCGTCGACTTCGTTCCCGTCGTCGGTGGCGACCCGTCGTCGTTCGCGTCGCTCGTCGAGGAAGTCGCGTTCGAGCGCGGCGTCGTCGGCGTCGGCCACCAGATCCAGCAAGACGACCTTCCCAGCGTCGTGGGCGCCGGCGAGGCGGGCGGCGAGCATCGCCGTCGAGTCCGGGTTCTCGCCGCGCATCGGCACGAGCACGCGGTCGTCGCCCTCGACCGATTCGTAGAGGATCTGTGCGCGCTGTTCGTAGAAGTGTTCGCGCCAGACGTAGAAGACGGCGGCGACGATACAGCTCGCGGCGAAGACGCTCAACGTGAAGGCCCGTTCCTGGTCGGCGGGGACCAGCAGTCCCAGCAGTGCCGTCGAGTACGCCGAAGGTTCCTCGACGTCGACCGCCCACGTCACCGTACCGGTCGCGAAGACGGCCAGTGCTGCCTCGAACGCGCCGCTGCTCAGCGGTCCCACGCCGTCGGCGAGCCCGACCGCCGCGCTGGCCGTCAGCGCACCCCAGCCACAGAGCGCGCCGGCGGTCAGTCCGACCACGAACCGCGTCGGCGAGGAGTACTTCCCCTCGGGGTCGGCAAAGAGCGTGTAACTCCCCGCAGCCAGCGGCGGAAAGAGCAGGAAAGAGAGCTGGTCGATAGCGTTCGACAGCGCCGTCACGAACGCGACCAGCAGCGGCACGATAGCCAGCACCGAGAGGTGGACCAGCGTGTCGGTGCGCTCGACCCAGCGCCGCAGGTCGCGCAGTTCCCGCCGTTCGACCCGGCGAGCCCGTGCGGCCGCCGCGTCCAGCCTGTCTCGCCACGACCCGCGCATACTCCCGACTACCACGCCCCCTACTGAAAAACCGAGCGACGGCGTCTGACGCCCGTCGGCCGTGCCGCCTGGACCGTGCCGGTGTGGCTCGGGTTCGACTGCACTCACTGGAGCCACGTCGTCCTCTGGGCCGTGTCGCTTCAGAGTCGTGTCGCCGCGTCGAGTGCGATCCCGATCGCCCGCTCGACGTTGTTCCTCGCTTTCTCGGGGAGTTCCTCGTCCTCGGTCTCGCCTTTCTGGGTGCCCTCGACGAGGTTGCCGTCGACGGTGCAGATGGCGCCCGCGCGCAGTCCTTTCCGGCGTGCGAGCGTGAACAGCGCGGCGGCCTCCATCTCGACGGCGAGGATGTTCGCCGCCTCCCAGTCCTCGACGTACTCGTCGGTCTCGGCGTAGAAGGCGTCGTCCGATGCCACTGGCCCGACGTGGACGTCCTCGTCGTTGGCTTCGGCGCCGTCGACCAGCGCCGAGAGTGTCTCGTAGTCCGCGACCGCGGGATACTCGACGGACTCGTAGCGTTTGGTCGTCCCCTCGTTTTTCGCCGCGGCCGTCGCGACGATCATGTCGCCGATCTCGATGTCCGACTGGAGCGCGCCGATGGTGCCCACGCGGACGAACGTCTCGACGCCGACAGCGGCGAGTTCCTCGGCGGCGATCGTCGCCGACGGACAGCCGATCCCTGTCGAGCAGATGGTCAGGTCGCGGCCCTCGTAGGTCGCGTTGACGAGTGTGTACTCGCGGTTCTCGGCGACGTGTTCGACGTCCGTACACTGGTCGGCGATGCGTTCGACCCGCCCCGGGTCACCCGGCACGAGCGCGATGTCGTGAACGTCGCCTTCCTCGACGAGCAGGTGGGGTTGTTTCGCCATGGGGTGCCCTGCGAGCGGGGCCGGGAAAACGGTACCTGTCCGGCGAAGGTTTACATTCGAAACGACCCCACTTTCGGACGAGATGTCGACACAGCGCGTCGCGGGGATCGTGCCGGGCGAGGATTCCGAGATCCACGACGAACCACATATCTCCGGGTCACGTATCACCGTCCGGTATCTCCAGCGGCAGGTCGAAGACCGCGGGCTCTCGCCGGTCGAGGTGGCCGACCGTCACGGTCTCGTGGCCGGCGACGTGTACGCTGCGCTCACGTACTATCACCGCAACCCCGACGAGATGGACCGCGTCGAACAACGCCGCGCCGACCTCGCTGCGGAGGCAGCCGAGCGGACGACGTTGACACCGCCCGCCGACCAGTGAGATGGCGTATCGCCTGTTGCTCGACGAGAATCTCGGACCGGAACTACGTTTTCTCGAACCGCGCGACGAACCCGCCGTTCGGAGCCACGACGACGTCTAGCGCCTCCTGGCCGGTCACCGTCCACGTCTCCGTTTCGAGTCCGTCCGACCCGTCGTCGCGAACGACGTGGGCGGTCCACTCGCCGTCGGGCAGGAACGAGCAGTCGGCGGTCACGATGCGCTGTGGGCCCGCCGTTATCGACCCGAGGAACCACTCGCTGTCACCACCAGCGTCGCCGTTGCCGTCGTCGTCGGTCGCGGTGTCGCGGTCGTCGCGGGCGCGACGGGCGATGGTCGCCTCGGTCCCGGGGTGACCGCCGACGAAGCGGGTCTCCGCCCACGCCGCAGGGACGGTTTCGAGGAACGCCTCCGCGTCTGACCGGGCGGCGTACTCGTCGATACCGTCGGCGAAGTGCTGGAGCGCGGACTCGTAGACGACCGACAGCGCGAGTTCGTGACCCGCCGAGGTGTGTCGCGAGTCGGCGGAGAACGTCACCGGCGTGTAGTCCATGGGGCCGACCGCGTTGCGAGTAAAGGGGAGCGTGCAGTTGTGCTCGGCCGAGAGCGTGCTCCACTTGTAGTACTCGGCGCCCATGACGCCTTCGTAGGTCATCACGTGAGGGTAGCGACGCTGGAGTCCCGTCGGGACGACCGACCCGTGAAAGTTCACCAGTAACTCGTACTCGGCGGCGGCCTCGGCGAGGCGGTCGTAAAACGCCAGGCGGCCCTGGTCGTCGTGGTCCATGAAGTCGACCTTGACGCCGGCGACGCCCCACCCGCTCCAGGTCGCGAGGCGCTCGGCGCGTTCCGTCTCCGTGTTCAGGTCCGTCCAGTGGGCCCACAGGAACAGTTCGACGTCCCGTTCGGCGGCGTACTCGACGAGAGCGGCCACCTCGTCGGCCCGGCGCTGCCAGCCGTCGTCGACGAGGACGTACTCCCAGCCCCGCTCGGCGGCGTAGTCGATGTACTCGCGCTGGCGCTCGAAGTCGTCCGGACTGTCCGATTCGGACCACCACGACCACGCGACGCGACCGGGGTCGACCCAGGCATCGTCGGTCTCGGCTTCCCCGACGAGGTCCGTGACGAGCGTCGACTCCACGACCGTGTCGAGGTCGCCGACGACGGCGACGCGCCAGGGCGTCGCGAACGGGTAGTGGGCGTTGATCTGCGTCGCTGGCAGGTCGAAGGTGAACCCGTCCTCGTCGGCAACGAGTCGCGACGCACCGAAGTCGCCGTCGGCACCCGCCTCCGCGAGGAGACACCACTGGCCGTCTACCTCGAAGAGGCCGGGCGTGCAGAACTCTCCGCTGGCTTCCCGCACGGGCTGGTGCCGGGCGCTGGCCTCGTGGGCCTCGTCGAAGGGAGTTAGATAAGACACGGCCTCGCGGGGCACCTCGAAGGTGGTCGCGTCGCCGGTCGTCAGGTCCCGCCCCTCGCCGGTGACGCGATAGCGGACCGCGACGCCGTCGGTGGCGACCCGCAGGTCGACGTTGACGTCGCCCGCGGCGTCTGGGTGGGTGAACGTCGCGGTCGTCGCCACCGCGCGGTGCTCTCGCTCGCGAGCCTTCCCGCGGACCATCTCGTAGCTCTCTTCGACGGGTTCGGGGTCGGTGAGCGTCACGTCGCCGCCGTCGTGCCAGGAGACGCCGTGGAGTTCGACCATCAGCGAACTCACCGGGAGATACGAATCCTCGACGAGGGTCACCCCGTCGCGCGAGACCGAGAGCGTCGGCCGGTCGGGTGCGAAGTCGGCGACGACCCAGTCGTCGGGGCCTGTCAGTTCCATACCCGGCGTGACCGCGCGTCGGCGGAAAACCGTTCCGGACCCACCGAACGGGATGCTTCGCCGCCGACGGTCGTCTCAGAACGGATACGCGAAGTGGAGATAGACGAGCGTGCCGACGACGAGTGCGGTGCCGACGGCGCCCATCGGTCCCCAGGTCGCGAACCCGAGCACGGCACCGACGGCGGCCAGCGCGAGGACGCCGAGTTCGAATCTCCGCTCGCGGACGGTCGCGGACATCGTCTGGGTCACTCCGCGAGGTGTTCGAGGACCGCGTCGGTGTCGGCCGGGACGGGTTCGGGTTCGCTCCCGGCTTCGTAGGCGGCGTCGGGGTCTTTGAGCAGGTGGCCGGTCGTCAGACAGACCACGTCCTCGTCGGCACTCACCTCGCCCGACTCGCGGAGTTTGCGCAGGCCAGCGATAGAGGCCGCCGAGGCCGGTTCGACCCCCACGCCTTCCTCGGCGAGCGAGCGCTGGGCATCGGTGATCTCCTCGTCCGAGACCGCCACGGCGGTGCCGCCCGTCTCGCGGATGCCCGGCAGTGCCTTGGGCGCGTTGACGGGGTTGCCGATGCGGATGGCCGTCGCGCGCGTCTCGACCTCGTCCCAGCGCCGGACCTCGTCGTTGCCCTCCTCGATAGCTTCGACCATCGGTGCAGCGCCTTCGGCCTGGACGCCGACGAGTTTCGGCACGTCGTCGGCCTCGATGGCACCCGCTTTCCGGAGTTCACGGAAACACTTGTACAGTGCCGAGGTGTTGCCGGCGTTCCCGACGGGCAGGACGATCCGGTCGGGATAGCGACCCTCGTCGGCGAAGAAGCGTTCCATGATCTCCAGGCCGATGGTCTTCTGGCCCTCCAGGCGGAACGGGTTCAGCGAGTTGAGCAGGTACACCTCGCCACGCGCGGCGAGATCCTGGACGATGTCGAGACAGCGGTCGAAGTTCCCGTCGACTTCGAGGATGCGCGCCCCGTGGAGACTGGCCTGGGCGACTTTCCCTGCAGCCACCTTCCCGGCGGGCAGGAGCACGAGCGTCTCCATGCCGCCGCGAGCACCGTACGCGGCCAGCGCCGCCGAGGTGTTCCCGGTCGAAGCACAGGCCAGCCGGTCGACGCCCACTTCTTTCGCGACCCGGACACCGACAGTCATCCCGCGGTCTTTGAACGACCCGGTCGGGTTCATCCCCTCGTGTTTCACCCGCAGGTTCGCGACGCCGATCTCCTCTTCGAGGCGGGGGACGTAGTGCAGTGGCGTGCCGCCCTCGGGCAGGGAGACGCCGGATTCGAAGGGGAGCGCCTCGCTGTAGCGCCAGACGCCGTAGCCGTCGTTCTCGGGGCCGCCCGCTCGCTCGAAGTCGTCCCAGGTCGGCAGGTCGGCGTAGCGGACCTCCAGCAGGCCGTCGCAGTCGTCACAGGTGTACCGGACGGCGTCGAACGGCGCGAACGTCGCTCCGCACTCGATGCAGGTCAGCCAGACGCCGTCGTCCGCGACGGCGGGTTCGGACTCGTCGAGGTCGAGATGTGCGCTCATTATCCGACTCATCAGTGCGCCAGGGAAAAAGCGGCATGGTTTGCGCGGGCCGACCAGCGGGCCCACCCTCCGAACGAGGGACTCCCGACGAAGGTTTATCCGGAAGTGGCCGACCACCCCGTCGCGTGCGCTGACCACCGCCGCGAAGCGGTCCGCGGGTGTACGGCACGCCGCTTCGCGCTCGAGAGCTGTGCCGTCTGTTCGCCAGTCGACGTACCGCCGACGTTCAGCGGCTCTCTTCGCCGAAATCGTCGATGCGACTGTGGACGTAGGCAGCCCACTCGTCCAGGGTTTCGTGCATCAACTCGCGGGCTTCGGGCAGGGGCGTCGCGGCGTACTGGTAGACGTGGCCGCCGCCGTCGAGCAGGCGCCGCTCGCGCTCGGCTAGCCCCTTCTCGCGGAGCGTCGACAGCGACCTGTTGACGTTACTGCGGTCGCGGTCGAGTTCGTCGGCGAGTTCCTCGACGGTGCTGCCGGGCGTATCGAGCAGCGTCTGATACGTCCGCACCTCGTGGTCCTGGACGTTGAACACACACGCGAGGACGTCCGCGAACGTCGGTTCCTCGTCGAGCATGAGTTCGCGAAACCGCCGGGGCGATGGGTCCGCCTCGACCATTGTGTTCGCTCGTTGGGACTCCCGTCGCATAAACGGACACGTTACTCGGACCTCGGCGGGTTTCCGGAGCGTTACCGTCCTCACCTACCGACCGTAGCCCTGGTTCTCCAGGCAGGTCAGCATCTCCGCATCGTCGTCGTGTCTGTGCAGGCGCGTCGGGGTATCACAGTAGAACGTCTCGCCGTCCCAGCGTAGCGTCACTTCGTGTTCCGAGCCCAGAAACTCCGTTCGGACGACGACGCGCCGTTCGTCTTTGAGCGTGGCCAGTAACTCGTCGGCGTCAAGTTCCCCAGCGTCGAGGACCAGCGGGTCGGTCATTACGCGCGTCTACTCACGGCCCGTTCTTCAGTGTTCGTTCACCGCCTCCGATCGGGATCAGCAGGGGCCACGACTCAACGGTCCACTGGAGAGTATTGCGGGCTCGCGCCGATCCCCCGGACGGCCCGGACCGGCACGTCGCTACAGTAGACCGTCTCAGCCGAGCAGACCTGCCAGCCCGACCGAGAACACCACCGCGTTGTACGCGACGTGGACGACGACCGGGACACTCAGCGAGTCCGCCCGCTCGTAGACGTACCCGATGACGACCGAGACGGTAAACAGCGTCCCGAACGCGAGGCCAAGTCCCGGGACGGACCCGCCCACGTAGTTGAGCAGGTGGACGCTCAGGAACGCGAACGACGCGAGGACGACTGCGGGCCAGCGCCCCAGCGTCCGACCCAGTCGCCGCTGGATGGCTCCCCGGAAGAGCACTTCCTCGGCCAGCGGGACGAACACGACGCCGAGGACGGCGAACGCTACGAGCGCCCACGGCTCGGTGAACGACGTCTCGAGGGTCGAAGTCGGTGCTTCGACGCTGAACACCTGCGAGATACCTGTCGAGGCCAGCCAGACCGCCAGCGCGCCACCCAGTCCGAGAGCGACCCAGCGTCGGTCCTCTCCCGACGGGAGCGACAGGTCGAACCCGCCGAGCCACCGCCGCGCGTAGACGACGCCGACGACGAGGAACGTCCCGTCGAGCAACACCTGACCGACGAGCAGCGTCCACGCCGGCAACTGGTCGGGGACGCCGCCCTGCTGGAGGACGACTGCGACCACCGGGACTGCCCCCAGGAGGTTCCCGACGACCGGCCCGGCAACCCACAGCGCCAGGGCGACGCCCAGCGCGCGCCCGATCCGTTTCCAGTCCCGGCCCGCGTCGGGCGCGTCTCGCTGTCGATTCGTCTCGGTGACGGTTTCGCTCATGACATCCGTACCGAGGGGTGGCCGCCCCAAAAGTGGTTTCAGAACGACAGTTCTGTTGGCGCGCTTGCAGAAGCCAGGTTCACAGGCCTGTGGGACACACGGCCGACGACGGGCGGGACGGGGTCACTCCCGCTCGCTCGCGAGCACGGTCAGGTCGTCGCCGAGGGTGACCGTCAGGCGGTTGCCGTCGACGGCGAACGGGACGGTGACTCGGCCGTCGTCGTGGACGGTGGTCTCCCGTTTGGCCCGTGCGAGGGGGTCCTCCCACGGGACGGAGCCGTAGGCGTCGCGGCCGTGCTCGTCGAGGAAACTGACGACCGGTGGCGTGACCAGGGCGACGAGGGCGGGATGACCGAACCCGCCGACGTTACAGACCGAACACGCGAGCGTCGCGTAGATGTCGTAGTCGTAGAGGGCGTCCCAGGTTTCGGTCTCGTCCGGGTCGAGTGCGGTTTCGACGCCGGCGCCACAGCCGTGACAGACGCCGTGGCGCATGAGTGCGACCTCGTGGTGGCGCTTGCGGACTGCCGCGGCGAACGCCTCGCGGGGGTCCCGTCCGTCGAATCCCGCGGCCGGCAGCGAGACGATGTGCTCGAAGGTTTCACACTCCCGACAGCGGACGTAGAAACAGTTGCTGAGGGGGTATTCGGCGACGAGTCCCGTCCCGCACTCGGGACACTCCCCGACCTCGAACGGGTCGACCTCCGGCCGGTCGGTGAGTTGCCCGGCGACGACCGCCCGGTAGAGGAAGTGACCGGGCGGTCTGAGCTGGTACCCCGCTTCGGTCTTCATCACGAACGTCCCGACGAGTTTGTCGAGGTGGTAGTTGAACCGGCCGCTGTCCTCGACGTCGACCCGATCCATCAGTTCCGAGAAGGAGAGCGTCTCGGGGAGCAACCCGTCGTCGCGGACCGCCTCGCCGAGTTCGACGAGGATCCGCGCCCGTGTCTCCTCGCCCACGATCGAGAGGGCGTCGTCCAGCGACAGCGGGTCGGCCGGCGCCGGGTAGTCAACGTCTGACCCGGTCGTCTCGTCAGACTCGCCCGCGACCCCCCGGGCCGGGTCGCACGCGGCGCAGTCGTCGGGCCCGTCGGTCGTCGCGGCGTCTCCCGTCGCGACCCCCGTCGCGTCGTCGCCTCCCCCGTCTTCCTGGCGTGGTGGGTCGCCCCCGGACGTCTCTGCCATACCGACGTGTCCACACAGGTGCAGGTAAGCGTTCCGCTCACTCGACGTGCCGGGGGCCGGACGGCACCGCCAGCCGCCAGCCCACGAACCCCAGGAACCCGAAGCCGTAGGCGTTCAGCGAGCCGTGGAGTGTGACCATCGTGTCCAGTGTGAGCCCGAACGGCGGTGTTCCAGTGTAGGCGCCGACGCCGTAGCCAAGCGCCATCGCCATCGACACCGGGAGCGCGAGTGCAGCGGCGGTGAGCAGGACTCGCTGGGTGCGAGGGCGCCGGGGTGCGACGCGGACGGCGATGTACCCGCCCAGCGCCGCGACGGCGACGGTGAACGTCCCCACGGCGAGGATTTCGACGAGCGGCGAGAAGGAGATCCCGACCGCGATGAGCGCCGGGCCCACGAGCACGACGCCAGCCAGCGGGCGGTAGACGCGGTCTCCGGTGGATCCGAGACACCGTCCAGCGAGGCCCGTGAACACCGGGAGGACGAAGCCAGCGTAGTGAAAGTGGACGGCCGTTAGCAGGATGATCGCCGGCTCGAACCAGAACGTGATCCCGAGATGCGAGAGCACGAGCGCCACGCTCCCGACCGTCACGTAGCCCAGCCCGGCGTCGACCAGCGTCTCGGGTGCGACCAGCGCCGTCGAGAGACTGCCCGGGCCGCCGTTGCGGTCCCTTTTTTCGTCGGCCCGCACCGCCAGCACCGCCCGCAGTCGGTCCCGGAACCGTGCGAGCGCCGCCAGGCCGAGCAGCGCGGTGACGAGCACCCAGGGCACCGCGAGTGCGGCGGCCACAGTCCCGGCGTCGACGACCAGCGAGAGCACCAGGAGGAACGCGCCGACCGGTTGTGTGAGCGTCGCCGCCGCGTGAAACCGGTCGGCGGTGCCGGCAAACCGCGGGCGGGCAGCCATCCGGGCACCGAACGGGACGAGCACCAGCGGTGCCAGCGCCAGCGCCTGTTCGACCGGCGTGAACAGTTCCGCGAGACTCACGAACGTCCAGACGAAGGCCCCGAACACGGCGCTCACGTCACCGAGCGCGTACTCGCGGACGGTCCAGCGCGCCGTCTCGACCCTGGGGGTTCCAGTCGCCACGTCGCCGCTTTGCAGTCGCCGTCTCTCGCCGGGGCCCTCGCCACTCCCACCGGCGTCGGCGTCCGCGCTCATGCAGGTGGGAGCGAGGTCAGCCGGGTCGGTTTGAGGTCGTCGGGGACCGGATCTATCGTCTCACGTTCCTGGGTGAACGTCCCCCGATACCGGAATATCCCCCCGGCGAGTGCGTTTTTCACTGTCCCGAGGACGTGGTACCGTTCCTCGCTCTCGTCGTAGCGGTCGCGTACCTCGACGTCGGCCGCCAGGGGACCGGGTAGCGGGAGGTAGCGACTCCCCAGTCGTGTCCACTGGCGTCCACCGCCGACGACGAGCGCGCCGTCCACGACGCGCGGGCGGAGTTCGCTCGCTAGCAGCCCGCCCCGCCCCAGGAAGTCGAGCAGTCGCCCGTGCTCGTGGTCCCAGACCGTCACCGAGTCGAAGCGGCGCTCTCTGTCGCCGAACTCGAACGTTCGACGGGTGGTCATTGCCTCGTAGCCGTCGAGACGGTACGCGACCGTCGTCACGGTGAAGGGCACGTCGGTGCCCGTCTCGGGAAAGAGCAGGTCCCGCGCGGGCATGGCGTAGAGGGCCGGCAACGCGAGCGTGCCGTTGTCGATGTCCATCTCGCCGCGCCCGACGACGGCGTCGTCGCCGGGACCGATCCCGTAGCGCTCCCTGACTCTGGGGTGGAGGTCGTCGGCCGCATCGCCGAGCGCGCGCTCGTAGACCCCGGTCATTCGTCGGTCCCGTCTGCGGTCGGCTGGTCGGTTCCCGTCGCCCGTTCGATTCCCGTCGGCTGGTCGGTTCCCGTCGGCTGGTCGGTTCTCGTCAGCCGGTCAGTTCCCGTCGGCCGGCCGTTCCCCCGTTGCCGTCTGACCCGTCCAGCACACTCGTCCATGACCGGAGTTGGCGCGCCCCCGACAAGAGGGTTGTTCACCGTGACGTCCGTCGAGCACTCAGGACGGAACGGTCGGAACCGCCTCGGGGCCGTCGGCCAGCGCCGTGATCACCTGCTCGACGGTGCGTTCTCGTCCGGACGAGGAGAAGAACTCGTGTCCGCCGTCGTATAGCACGGTCCGGGCGGCCGGCGCTCGCGCGCCGATGGCGTCGACCCCGACGACGCGGTCCTGCAGGCTACAGAACACCACCGCGTCCTCCCGAAGGGGCGGGAGTCGCTCCTGTGCGTCGATTATCGTCCGCAGGAACGCGGGTGCCGCGTAGTCGGCTCCGTCCGCGAGCTGGCGCTCGGTCGCGAGGTCGCCGAGCGCGCCCGGGTCGTCGGGAACCGGGATGATCGGCCGACTCGTCGGGAGCGCGACGAGCAACTGCTGGACGATCGACCCCTCGTCGGCCAGCCCCCACCAGGGACTCAGGTACACGCGGGGGACGTCGGCGTCGAGGTGTGCGGTGATGAGTCCGCCCGTGCTGTGTGAGAGGATCCGGTCGGGGTCGGTCGCGTCGTACCGTCTCTGTGTGGGAGTGAGATACTCCCGCTCGAAGTCCGAGATGTGGACCGGTATCTGCCCGAGGTCGACGACGTAACCCGCCCCGACGAGTTCGTCGGCGAGCCAGCGGACGTTCTCGTGGTCCGTTCTGTTGCCCCAGCCGAGCACGAACATGACGCGCTCGTCGCCGCCCTCGTCGAACTCGGTGAACTCCATGACACGTCCCTCGGGGCGCTCCGGAAAAAAGCCACGCGGCGTGTGCGCCGACTACCGTCGTGTTCGTCCTTTCCACGAGGGCCTTTAAGTCGTTCTCGTCATAACGGGGTCAAGTAACGGGAGTCTATTCTCGCCCGGTTCGCTCGCGGACGGTACTCTTGTTCGGCCAGCCACGCCAGCAGTCCCTTCTGTGCGTGGAGTCTGTTTTCGGCCTGGTCCGGCAGCCACCTTTTTCGTCGTCGGGTGCCCTCGCGCCGCCTGCGGCGGCGTTGCGGGCACCTCTCCTCGAAAAACGTGGGCGAAAAAGCCGCTCACTGCGTTCGCGCGGACGCTACTGTTCTGCTAGCCACGCCAACAGTCCCTTCTGGGCGTGGAGTCTGTTTTCGGCCTGGTCCCAGACGATGGCGTTGTCGCTCTCGACGACGTCGTCGGTGACCTCCTCGCCACGGTGGGCGGGCAGGCAGTGCATCAGCGCGCGGTCACCGAGCAGGTCGGTCGTGATCTGGAACCCCTCGAAGTCGCGGAGTTTCGTCTCGCGCTCGTCTTCCTGGCCCATGCTGACCCAGACGTCCGTGTAGACGACGTCGGCGTCCGCCACTGCGGCGTGGGGCTCGTTGGTTATCTCGGGTGCGCCACCGAGTCCTTCGGCGCGCTTGAGGACGCCGTCGTCGACACCGTAGCCCTCGGGCGTGGCGACGGTGAGATCGAGGTCCTCCATCGCGGCGCCGAGGACGAACGACTGGCAGACGTTGTTGCCGTCGCCGACCCAGGCGACCGACGGATCCTCGAAATGCTCGCGGATGGTCAGCAGGTCGGCGAGCGTCTGGCAGGGATGCGCGTCGTCGGTCAGGGCGTTTATCACCGGCACCTCGGCGTACTGGCCGAGTTCGACCACGTCGGCGTGGTCGTAGACGCGCGCCATCACGACGTCGACGTAGCGACCGAGCGCTCTCGCGATGTCTTTGACGGGTTCCCGGCCTTTCAGACCAATGTCGTCGGGGCCGAGGAAGACGGCGTGGCCCCCTAGCTGGGTCATCCCCGTCTCGAAGGAGACTCGCGTTCGCGTCGACGGCTTCTCGAAGATCATCCCGAGTGTCTGGCCGTCGAGAGTGCCGTTCGCACCGTTGGTGCGATAGTCGGCCTTGATCGCAGCCGAGCGGTCGAGGACGGTCGCCAGTTCGTCGGTCGTGAGGTCGTCGACGTCTAGGAAGTTCGTCATGGGTCTGGTCTGTGTCTGGTCTGGGTTCGAGTCTGTGTCTGGGTCGTGTGGGTATCAGTCGTCGAGCAGGCGTTCGGTCGCGGTTTCGAGGACGGCCACGGCGCGGTCGTACTCCGCGAGCGAGAGGTGCTCGTCTGGCGCGTGGTCCAGGTCGGAGTCGCCGGGGCCGTAGGTCACCATCGGGCAGTTCCACGCCTGTGCGTAGACGTTCATATCACTTGTGCCGGTCTTCCGGAGGAGTCGCGGGTCGCCGCCCACCTCCCGAATCGCCACGCGGAACGCACGCCCGACCGGCGTCCGGGGGTTCTGCATGACCGGTTCGACCCTGTCGTGCCAGTTGACGGTGCCGTTGTCGAGGTGGCCGTCCGCGAGTTCGCGCACCTCGCCGGTCGTGTACTCGGGCGGAACGCGCAACTGCACCTCCATCGTCGCCTCGACCGAGAGCCCGTCCGTCGAGACGCCGCCCTCGAATTCGGTGGGTTTGCAGGTGACGCGCTCGAAGACCGGCACCCACTCGTCGTGGCCGAACTCCGCCTCGACCCGGTGCCACCAGTCCATCGCGTCCTGGATGGCGTTGTTCTCCGGGCGCGAGGAGTGGCCCGACTCCGAGGTGGCGACGTAGGTCCCGCCGAGCAGGCCCCGGTAGCCCAGCGTGATGCCGTCCCAGCCCGAGGGTTCGCCGTTGACGACGGCGTCGGGCGCCGAGTCGCGGTCTTCGACGAGATAGCGTCCACCGCGGGAGTCGACTTCCTCGCCGACGACGCCGACGAACGAGACGCCGGTGCGGACGGCCGCGACGGCCATCGAGGCCAGCGGCCCCTTCGCGTCGACGCTCCCGCGACCCCACAGCTCGTCGTCGCCGTCTTCCGTTTCCTCGACTCTGACCGGGATATCCCCGGGAACGGTGTCGATGTGGGAGGTCAGCAGGACGCCGTCGTCTGCGGGTGCACGGACGTTCCCGATATCGTCGACCCACACCTCGCGGTCGTGAGACTCGAAGAAGTCGACGAGGCGCTGGGCACATTCGCTTTCCTCGCCCGAGACCGACGGAATGGAGACGAGGTCGACGAGCAACTCGCGGGCTTTTTCGTCGGGGGCGATAGCCGGACTCTCGTCCCGTTGCTCGTCCGACTCCACAGCGGTTTCGCTCTCACCCATCGCCGACCACCTCGACCATCGCGTCGACGACCCGGTCGACGTGCTCTTCCTCGACGGTCAGCGGTGGCAGGAAGCGCACGACCGTCCGACCGGCAGGCAACGCCAGGATCTGATGGTTCAGGGCGAGTTCCTTCAGCGCGCGGTTGGCGCCGCGGCCGACTTCCACGCCGACCATCAGTCCCTCGCCGCGCACGTCGCGCACCGAATCGCCGAGTTCCGACTCCAGGCGCTCCTGGAAGTAGCCACCGACGTCGGCGGCGTGGGTCGGCAGGTCCTCGTCGACGATAGTCTCGACGGTGGCGCCCGCCGCGGCGGAGATGACCGGCCCGCCCGAGAACGTCGAGGCGTGGGAACCGTAGTCCTCGGCGATCCACTCGCGACAGAGCGTCGCTCCCACCGGGAAGCCGTTGCCCAGTCCCTTCGCCGAGGTGAGGATGTCGGGGACGACACCCGCCCGCTCGCAGGCCCAGAGCGCACCCGTCCGGCCCATGCCGGTCTGAACCTCGTCGAAGATCAGCGCCGCGCCGGCCTCGTCCGTGATCTCGCGAGTCGCTTCGAGGTATTCGGTCGAGGCGGGGTTGATGCCCCCCTCGCCCTGGACGGGTTCGACGATGACCGCGGCGGTGTCGTCGTCGACTGCCTCGGCCAGTTCGTCGGCGTCGTCGTAGGGGACGAACTCCACGTCGCCGACCAGCGGCTCGTAGGGTTTCTTGTACTTGTTCTTCCAGGTGGTCGCGAGCGACCCCATCGTCCGGCCGTGGAATCCCTGCATCGTCGCGACGATCTTCGAGTTCCCGGTCGCCGAGCGGGCGAACTTCAGGGCGGCCTCGTTGGCCTCCGTGCCCGAGTTACAGAGCCAGGTGTAGTCGACGTCGCCGGGCGCGGTGTCGGCGAGCAGGTCGTAGAGTGCGGTGCGGGCGGCGTTGGGGTAGGACGCCTGCACGTAGGTCAGCTTCTCGAACTGCTCGGTGACGGCGTCGTGGACCGCCGGGTGGCCGTGGCCCAGCGGGACACAGGCGTAGGACGCGCCCATGTCCAGGTACTCGGTGCCGCCGTCGTCGGTGAGGAAGACGCCGTCGCCCTCCTCCAATTGTATCGGTTTCTCGGAAAAGACGAATCCGGTCATACCTGTGTTCACTCCTCCTCCGACGTATCGCTTTCACTTTGGACTGCGGACGCGAAGACGTGTGTCCCGCCGCCGTCGAGCGCCGACAGGATCGGGTTCTCGGCGTTGGCGTCGGCGACGACGACCTCGTCGGCACCGCCGTCCAGCGCCTCCTCGACGGCCATCACTTTCCGACCCATGAACCCCTCAGCGGCGTCTTCGAGTGCGTCCCACTCGGCGGGCGTCTCGACGGACTCGATGAGCGTCGCAGGGTCGTCGGGGTCGTGGTAGATGCCCTCGACGTCGGTCAGGAGGACGAGCGTCGCGTCGAGCGCGCCGGCGATGTGGGCGGCCGAGCGGTCGGCGTCCGTGTTCACGGGAACGACGCCGTCCTCGTCGGCGCCGGCCATCGGCGGGCTCGCGACGGGCGTGTAGCCATCGTCGAAGAGTGTCTCCAGTAACTCGGCGTTGACCTGCTTGATGCTTCCTGAATGATCACCCCGACGGATCTTGCGTTTGCCGTCCTCGACGACGCGCACGGCGGACTTGCGGGGGCCGTAGAGGAGTTTGCCGTCGACGCCGTTGAGCCCGACCGCATCGACGTCCAGCGTCTGGAGGCCCGCGACGAGTTGCGTGTTGAGGTGGCCAAAGACCATCTCGAAGACCTCCATGGTCTCCTCGTCGGTGAAGCGGCCGACCACGCCGGAGGGGGTCTCGACGTACTCGGGGTCGATACCGAGTCGTTCGAGCGTCTCGTCGACGGCGGTCGACCCGCCGTGGACGACTGCGACGTCTTCGGCGTCCGCAGTCAACGATGCAACGTCCGAGAGCGCTCCCGCGGGGTCGACCGCGCGAGCGCCACCGATCTTGACCACTGTCGTCATATCGTATCTCTCCTGTCAGGGCGCGCCGACGGGGTGGAGCCCCTGGAAGTCGAGGCCGGCCGTCTCCTCGATGCCGAGCGCGACGTTGGCCGCGTGGACCGCCTGGCCGGCCGAGCCCTTCATCATGTTGTCGATGGCCGAGAAGACCACGACGCGCTTGTTCCCGGGGTCGAGCTCGAACCCGACCTCCGCGCGATTCGTCCCCGCGACCGCCTTCGGCTCGGGGTAGCGATACACGCCGCCACCGCCGGCGACGAGTTCGACGAACGGTTCCTCCTCGTAACTCCCGCGGTAGGCACCCCACAGGTCCCCCTTCGAGACGGGGCCGTTCGGGAAGACGTGTGCCGTCGCGCTCGCACCGCGGGTCATGTCCACCGCGTGGACGGTAAAGGAGACGCTCACGCCGAGGAACTGCTCGATCTCGGCCTCGTGGCGGTGGCCCGTCGGCGCGTAGGGGCGCACGACGCCCGAGCGCTCGGGGTGAGAGGAAGCGGCACCGCCGCCGGCGCCGCCCTCCGAGGACCCCACCTTCACGTCGACGACGACCTGCTCGTCGCCGCTCAGGACGTCGGCGTCGAACAGCGGTTTGAGCCCCAGAATGGTCGCGGTGGCGTTACAGCCACCGGAGGCGATCAGATCCGCGCCGGGTAGTTTCTCGCGGGTCAGTTCGGGCAGCGCGTAGACGGCGTCGTCGAGCAGTTCGGGGCGCTCGTGGCCGTCGTACCACTCGTCGTACTGGGCTTCGGTGTCGAGGCGAAAATCGGCCGAGAGGTCGACCACGGTATCGGCGGCGTCGCGAAACTCGTCGATCTGGCCCATCGAGACGCCGTGGGGCGTCGCGGCGAAGAGCACGTCGACCGATTCGAGCTCCTCTGGTGAGGAAAAACGCAGGTCCATCGAGCGCAGATTGGGGTGGGCGTTGCCGACGGTCTTGTTCTCCTTGGAGCGACTGGTCGCCTGGGCCACCTCGAACTCGGGGTGGCCGGCGAGGATGCGCAGGAGTTCGCCGCCGGTAAAGCCGCTGCCCCCGACGACCGATGCGGTGTAGCTCATAGCGGTGCTGGACTCCTCAGGTAGTAACCTCTGCCGTTTCGCGCTCGCCAGCCCGTTCTTCGAGCCAGTCGACGACCCGTGCGGGCAGATCGACCTCGGTGACCTCGTTCAGCGCCTTGAACTCGACGGTGTGGTTCACTTCGTGGACGGTAAAGCCCGACGGGTTGCCGTCCTCGTCGACGCCGGTCTCCATCAGGTCGATCCCGAGCAGACCGTCGCCGACGGCGTCGCTCGCGGCCGCGACGAGGTCGGCCATCTCGTCGGTGATCTCGACTTCCTCCGTCGTCGCTCCCTGTGCGGCGTTGGTCAGCCAGTGGTCCGAGGAACGGACCATCCCGGCGACCGGTTCGCCGTCGACCGCGACGACGCGGATGTCACGGCCGGGCTTGTCGACGAACTCCTGGATGTAGAAGACCTTGTGCTCGTAGTGGCCCAGCGTCTCCTTGTGTTCGAGGATCGCTTCGGCCGCAGAGCGCGAGTCGATCTTCGCCATCAGACGACCCCAGGAGCCGACGACCGGCTTCAACACGCAGGGATAGCCGAAGTCCTCGATGCTCTCCAGAGCGGCGTCCTTGGTGAACGCGACATCCGTGTTCGGCGTTGGTACACCGGCGTTCTGGAGTGCGAGGCTGTTTTTGACCTTGTTGGCACACACCTCGGCGGTCGCGTGGTCGTTGACCACCGGGATGTCGTAGGCCTCGGCGAACTGCGTGGCGTAGAGCGACCGACTCGTCGCCAGACAGCGGTCCACGAGGATGTCGACGCCCGTCATGTCTTCGGGCGGGTCCGCGATGTTGAACCGCTGTTTGCGGACGTCGACTTTCGTCACCTCGTGGTCCCGGTCACGCAACTCGCTGAGCAGGAGCTTCTCGTCCCGGCGGATCCGGGAGTAGAGGATGCCGACGTGCAATCTCACTCACCCCAGTCCTCTTCGAGCTCGGGGGCCGTCTCGAGGACTGGAGGTTCGGTGTCGACGACTTCCAGCTCCGCACCGCAGGTCGCACAGTCGACGATCTCTCCGATCTCTATGTCGTCGTGCAGGGATACCTCCGCCCCGCACTCGACGCATTCCGTCATCGTACCCGCTACTCGTACACCTACCCACTTAAAGGCTTCGAACTTATCAGAAGGTGGAAAAACTCGTACAGCACTCTAAGCGCATCGAAGCGGCGAATACAGCCCCAGTCCGATCACAGTATAATTTTTCTGTTAGGTGGTCCCGTGGGGACCGGTCGTCGCAGTCGGGCACAGTCACACATACGTCGCCACCTCCGCGGCGAGCGCCACCTCGGCGGTCGCGACGGCCTCGCGGCGGTCTTCGACGGCGGTGCGGTCGTCGACTAATCGGTCGCGAGCCCGCTCGACGCTCGCTGCGACGGCCTCGGGGGCGGGACCACCTTGCGAATCGCGCATCGCGACGCTCTCGGCCGGATCGAGGGTCGCCGCCAGCGTCTCGCGGTCGACGAAGTCGGTGAGCGACTCGCCGAGCACGTCCTCGGCAGCCGCCTCGATAGCTGCAACGTCTGGCTCTTCATCCAGGTGTTCCGCTGCCGTCGCCACCACCTCGTGGGCCGTCCGGAAGGGCAGTCCCGCCATCGCGAGGCGGTCGGCGACGCCGGTCGCCGTCGAGAAGCCCGCGCCGGCCTCCTCGGCGAGCACCTCGTCGTTCCACTCGGCGGTCGCCACCGCGCCGGTCGCGACTTCCAGCGCCGCGGGGACGGCGTCGACGGCCGTCCACGCGTGGGGCGTCGCCTCCTGTAAGTCGATGTTGTACGAGCGAGGGAGTCCCTTGAGCGTCGTCAGCAGTCCCTGAAGCGCCCCGGTCGCCTCGCCGCTCGTCGCGCGGACGAGTTCCAGCGTGTCGGGGTTTTTCTTCTGTGGCATGATCGACGACGTCGACGCGTAGTCGTCGCTGATCTCGACGTAGTCCCGGCCGCTGTAGACGACCAGATCCTCCGCGAGTCCCGAAAGTGTGGCGGCGAGTGTCGCCATCGCACTCGTCGACTCGACGAGGAAATCGCGCGTCGAGACGGCGTCCATCGAGTTGTCGAGGACCGACTCGAATCCGAGCAACTCGGCGGTGCGCTCCCGATCCACGTCGAAAGGCGTCCCCGCGAACGCCGCTGCGCCGAGCGGCGAGCGGTTCGTCCGGTCGGAGGCCGCGAGTAACCGCTCCGTGTCGCGGGCCAGCGCCTGCTCGTAGGAGGCCACCCAGTGGGCGACCGTCACCGGCTGGGCGTACTGCAGGTGAGTGAATCCCGGGAGCAGTGTCTCGCCGTGTTCGTCGGCGACGTCGAGCAACTCCTCGCGGGCACCCACCACCGTTTCGAGTGCGTCGAGCAGGTCGGTGCGCAACCGGTAGCGGATGCAACTGGCCACCTCGTCGTTGCGCGAGCGGGCCGTGTGCATCCGTCCGCCTTCGGGACCCACGCGCTCGATCACTGCGGTCTCGATGGCCTCGTGGACGTCCTCGGCCTCCGGCAGGTCGCCGTGTCCGGCCGCTTCGACGTCGTCGAGTGCTTCGAGGATCACCGCGGCGTCGTCCTCGTCGACGATGCCCTGTTCGGCGAGCATCACCGTGTGCGCGCGGTCGACGGCGAGATCCGCCTCGAAGATGCGCCTGTCGGCGGCCAGCGAGGACATGAATCCGCGTGCCGGGCCGCCCGAGAAACGGTCACGGCGGATGGCGGTTCCGCCGCTCTCGCTCTCGCTCTCCGCTCCGGTCGAGCCCTCGTCCGCGCCGGGTGTGTCCTCGCCGTCTGTCATTGTGTCCGGTTACTCGCTGTCGTCTGATTCGGCCGTCTCGCCGCCATCGGTGGCGGCCGTCTCGGCCTGCTTCGCGGCGACGTTCCGGGCGACGCGGTTGGCCAGGCGCGACTGGAAGCCGTGGTACTTGGCGACGCCGGTCGCGTCGTTCTGTTCGATGTCGTCGGTCACGTCCTCCTCGTTGAACGACGCCGCCGACTCGCTGTAGACGGCGTACTCGCTCTCGCGACCCACCGGGCGAGCCTGGCCGCCGTCGAGTTTCACGGTGACGGTGCCGGTCACCTTCGTCTGGGTCTGCTCGATGAACGCTTCGAGGGCCTTCGTCAGCGGCGCGTCGATCAGTCCCTCGTAGCCCTTCTGGGCCCAGCGCTGGTCGATCTGCTGTTTGAACGCGCGCTCTTCCTGGGTCAGGACGAGTCCCTCCAGCGCCTCGTGCGCGTTCAGCAGGACCGTCGCCGCGGGGTGTTCGTAGTTCTCGCGGACTTTGAGCCCGAGCATCCGGTCTTCCATCGTGTCCGTGCGCCCGATGCCGTGCTTGCCGGCGCGCTCGTTGAGTTCCTCGACGAGCGCCACGGCGTCCCACTCCTCGCCGTCGAGGGCCGTGACCTCACCCTGTTCGAACGTGAGTTCGAGCGTCTCGGTTTCGGCGTTGCCGGGTGCCTGGGTCCAGTCGTAGATCTCCTCGCCGGGGACGTGGGCGGGGTCTTCGAGTTCCGACCCCTCGACCGACCGGCTCCAGAGGTTGGTGTCGATACTCCAGCGGCCGCCGTCGCCGCCCTCGACGGGCAGACCCTTCTCCTCGGCGTACTCGCTCTCCCACTCGCGGGTCAGCCCGAGTTCACGGACGGGCGCGAGCACGTCCAGGTCGGAGGCGCGCCAGACCGCCTCGAAGCGCAGCTGGTCGTTACCCTTGCCCGTACAGCCGTGGGCGAGCGCGGTACAGCCCTCCTCCTTGGCGACGTCGAGGATGGCCTCGGCGATGACCGGGCGGGCGAGTGCGGTCCCGAGCGGGTAGCCCTGGTAGGTGCCGTTGGCCTTGACCGACTGCAGGCAGAGGTCGGCGAACTCGTCTTTCGCGTCGACGACGAAGTGGTCCATGCCGAGCGCGTCGGCGGTCTCTTCGGCCTCGTCGAACTCCTTGCGGGGCTGGCCGACGTCGACGGTGACGCCGATGACGTCGTCGTAGCCGTACTCCTCTTTGAGCAGCGGGACGCAGACGGTCGTATCGAGCCCGCCCGAGAAGGCGAGTGCGACGGTTCCAGACGGTTCGGCTGTCGTGTCAGGCGACGTTGGGTCCGATGTCATGTGTACTGTGGTGTCGTGTGGTGTCGGGTGAGGTGTCCGCCCGGAACCCGACGGTGGCGGCGATTGGAAACGAGACGACGGGACGATGTGGTGTGAGTAGTGCGGGCCTAGCGGCCCGGTCGTCGTCGTCGCGGGGAAAATCGAGTGACGGACCCCCGACTCACCGCCGCCGGCGAGCCGTCGGTGTGGGTCCGCGTCATGTACTCGATGGTAACCACAGTTCCGTACTAAAAGGTTCCGAAGCGCCCGCGTGCCGTTTCTCCGGGCCGTTCCGGTCAGGCCTCGTCGTCGGCCTCTTCCGCGGTGTCGCCGGCCCCGTCGTCGCTAGTTTCGTCGTCTCGCTCGCTGTCGTCCTGATTCCCGGTGCCCTGCTCGCCGCCCTGGTTCCCGTTGCCGCGCTCACCGCCTTCGTTGTCGCTCCCGTTTCCGTTCCCACGCTGGTTCTCGCCTCGGTCGCTGGGACCGGTGTCGGTCGGCTGCTGGGACGGGTCGTCACCGGCGCCGGGCGACGCCGTTCCGTTGCCGGCCTGGCCGTCGTTCGGGTTGTTCGACGGCCCGGTCTCGTTGCCCGTGGGTGCTCCGCCCGGCTGATTCGGTCGTCCGGTTTCGTTTTCGCTCGGCCGGTTCGTCTGTCCGGTCTCGTTGCCCGACGGGCCACTCTCACCGGAACTGCGCTGTTCGCCCGACCGGCCCGGATTATCATCTTCGCCTGACTGGCCCGGAGCGTCGTCCGCACCCGACTGACCGGGTGGGCCGCCTTCACCCGACTGACCGGGGGGGCCTTCCTCACCTGACCGGCCCGGAGCGTCGCTCTCGCCCGACTGGCCGGGTGGTCTGTCGTCGCCTGATCGGCCCGGTGGGCCCTCTTCACCGGGCGAGGCACCGTTTCCCGGTGGACCCCGCGTCTCGTTGTCGAAGTCGGGCGGGCCCGCGCCGGCCGGTCGACCGACGTTCCTGCCCGCGACGCCGCGCGCGACCTCGGCGACTTCGGGACCGGTGAGGTTGCGCGCGTCCGACTGGAGTGTCCGAATAGCGCTCACGTTGACCCCCTGTTCCTGCAGCGTCCCCTCGGGGAGGTCGCGGGCGGCCCGTTCAGTCCGATTAGCCAGCCGCTGGAGTGCGCGCTGTTCGGCGTAGAGTTTCGCGAGACGCGCCCGGTACTGGCCGTTCGAGAGCGTGCCGTTCTCGTGGGCCTGCTCCAGTTCAGCTTGCTCGGCGTCGAGTTCGTCGAGTCGTGCCTGCAAGCCGTCGGTCTGTGTCCCGACGAGGCGGGCCTTCGCCGCCGGCGAGTTCGCGGCCGCGACCCGCTGTCCGAACACACGCACCGTCACCTCGCCCTCGACTGCGGCCTGCTCGGCACCCACGACGCCGGCCAGCCGCTCGCCCGGTGCCATCCCGGTCTCGTTCCCGGCGGTGTCGTTCGTAGGGGTCGCCTGGGCGGCAGGACCGGACCCGACGCTGGCCACGACCGGCGCCGCGCCGGCCAGCCCCGCCACGACCACGACCACCGCGACGACTGCTACGGTGTCGGCCATCTCACTTCCCCGTTACCGGGCTATCCCCATATAAACCACAGACTCCGAACCCGGATCAAGCCCGATTAAACCGGATTAATCTCTAGTCCTCAGCCGTCGATACCCGGAATCTGTGCGGAAACCACCCAGCGATGCCGGACCGGGGGATGGTCCTCCGGGAGCCGAAATCCATCCCGGAGCACGCGACTGCCACCTGACACGACGCGTCACCTCCCGACGCCGTTCCGTCCAAGCACCATCACTCGCGTCTGCCTCGCCCTCGCTGTCTTGCTACACCGGTGCTCGCTCTCGTGCGACCGCCTCGAAAATAAGTAAACGAATGTTTGGATTTAGGGGAGGGTCTTAGTAGTAAAAGGCCCCTTAACCCTGATAAACTCGAATATCTTCCACGAAGTGCACGAGAGTTTATGTGAATGCGTATTCGAACGTCTGGTGAACATGAGTCAGCGTATGCGGGGTCAGCCGATGATCGTGCTGGGCGAGGACGCCCAGCGGCTGAAAGACCGGGACGCCCAGTCACACAACATCTCGGCGGCGCGGGCGGTCGCCGATTCGGTGAAGTCGACGCTCGGGCCGAAAGGCATGGACAAGATGCTCGTCAACGACCTCGGGGACATCACCGTCACGAACGACGGCGTCACGGTTCTGCGAGAGATGACCATCGACAACCCGACGGCGTCGATGCTAGTCGAGGTCGCCGAGACCCAGGAAGACGAGGCCGGCGACGGCACGACGACGGCGGTCACCGTCGCGGGCGAACTCCTGAAAAACGCCGAGGCCCTCGTCGACGAGGAGGTCCACCCGACGTCGATCATCCGCGGGTTCGACCTCGCGAGCGAGCAAGCCCGCGCGGAACTCGACGACATCGCGGTCGACGTCGACCCCGAAGACGAAGCGATCCTGCAGAGCGTCGCCGGGACGTCGATGACCGGCAAGGGTGCCGAACTCGAGCGGGACGTGCTGGTGGACCTGGTCGTACGCGCCGTCCAGCGAGTGACTGTCGCGTCCGACGACGGTTCGTTCGTGTCGGACCTGGACGCGCTCGACATCCGGACCGAGTCGGGACGGGCGGTCGCCGAGTCCGAACTCGTCGCCGGGGGCGTCGTCGACCAGGACCCCGTCCACCCGACGATGCCCACCACCGTCGCGGACGCGGAGATCCTCCTCCTCGACAGGGGGATCAAGGTCACGCAGACGGACACGGACGGCACGTTCAGTCTCGACGACCCCGCCCAGAAACAGGCGATCGTCGACCGCGAGGACGAGCAACTCCGTGAACTGGTCGACACGATCGCCGACTCCGGCGCGAACGTCGTCTTCTGTCAGAACGGCATCGACGAACTGGCCCACCGGTACCTGGCCGAGCAGGGCATCCTCGCCGTCCGCCGCGTCAAGAAATCGGAGATCGAGTTCCTCGCCGAGCTACTCGACACCCGACTCGTCGCCAACTTCGACGCGATAACCCCGGACGACGTCGCCAGCGGGACGGTGACCCGCGACGCCGAGGACGAACAGTTCGTCGTCGAGGGGCCCGGACACGGCGCGACGCTGTTTCTCCGTGCCTCCACCGACCACGTCGTCGACGAACTCGAACGCGGCGTCGGCGACGCGCTCGACGTGGTCTCCGCGACGGTGGCGGACGGACAGGTGCTCGCCGGCGGGGGGGCTGTCGAGGTTGAACTGGCCCGCCGGGTTCGCGACTACGCGGACTCGGTTCCCGGACGCGAGCAACTCGCCGTCGAAGCCTTCGCCGACTCGCTGGAGGTGGTGCCGCGGGTACTGGCAGCGAACGCCGGCCTCGACGCTATCGACGCCCTCGTCGACCTGCGCACCGCTCACGACGGCGGCGACGAGCACGCCGGACTCGACGTCTACACGGGCGACGTCGTCGACACGTTCGAAGCGGGCGTCGTCGAACCCGCGAGCGCCAAGCGACAGGCGCTTGGCTCGGCGACGGAGGCGGCCACTCTCGTGTTGAAGATCGACGACATCATCGCCGCCGACGAACTCTCGACGTCGGCCGGCGGAGAAGAGGAGGGCGGCGCTCCCGGCGGTATGGGCGGCATGGGTGGCATGGGCGGCGCGATGTAGGACGAGACGATCGATCGACTTCCCTGGCCGCTGATCTGCGACGACTGTGCACTGTTCGTGCGTACTATCTGGTGTTTCAGGTGGATCTGCCGTGAGAGAAAGTGCGTCCGCAGACGGCACCGCGCTCGTCAGTGAGAGATGAAAGCCCTCGGGCCGCTGGCTAACTATGAGAGTGAATTCGACCGCAACTCACAGGGATGGATGAAAGCCCTCGGACCGCTGGCGGTCGCTGACCGGGATATTCTCGCTCGATCATCCGCACCGCGCCGCACTCGCGAGAATAGAGCCCGCTCAGGCGACTAAAATGAACGCCAGCGGCCCTCGCCCTTTCAGTCCACCAGGGAAACGTAGATCGCACAGGCCGTCTCGACGTTGAATGCACGGTAGCCGGTGCCACAGACTGCGTCGCCTGGCGGACTGGAAGGGCGAGGCGGGGTCGCGGCGAACGAAGTGAGCGGAGTCGCCTGAGCGGGCGACTATCCGCGCGGGCGGTGCTGAGAGCGCGGATATCCCGCTCAGCGACCGCGAGCACGCCGAGGGCTTCCATCCCACGATCACGAGTGCGGTCGCGGGATCTGCGACTGCGGTCGCGGGATCTGTGAGTGCGGTCGCGGCTGCTGTGCTTTCTCGAATCAATAACCCTCCCACCTGTCCCTCTCGTCCGACAGGAATCCCGAATCGCCCCTCTCAGTAGGTCGCGAAGAACTCCTTGAGCTCTTCTGGGTCGGACGTCTGGGTCAGGCCGAGCGCGAGGAGGACGCGGGCCTTCTGGGGACGGAGGGTGTCGCCGCCGATCCCGTAGCCGCCGGGGAGGTCACGCCCGTACGGTTCGATCTTCCCGTAGTTGCCCCGCGTGCACATGACGATCGGGACCTCCTTTTCGGCGGCACGCTCCAGGGCCTCGGCCTGCGAGGGGAGACCGTCCGGGCTCGCGGCGCCGCCGGTGAGGAACCCGGCGACGACGATTCCCGCCGCGTCGTCGGCGATGGCGTCGACGATGGTGTCGTCCTCGGCCAGCGCGGCGTAGACGATGTGGATGTCCCGCAGTGGGAACTCCTCGAGGGGCGTGTCTTCGAGGGTGAAGGGCGTGTCCGTGGTCGTCTTGCGCTCGGGCGACCGGTAGAACGAGATCGGTTGCCCGGGGCTGGCGAGGCCGATCTTGCCGAAGTTCGAGGACTCCCAGGCGTCCGGGCGGTTGCTCGCCTGCTTCGAGACGTCGCGTGAGTGGTGGATCTCGTCGTTGGTGGCGAGCAGTGCACCGCGCCCGGCCGCGTCCGGCGTCGCGGCCGTCCGGACGGCGTCGAAGAGGTTCTTGAACCCTTCCGAGCCTGTCTTGTTGATGCCCCGCTGGGCGGCCGTCACGACGACCGGCAGGTCCGTATCCAGCACCAGGTTCAGGAAATAGGCCGTCTCCTCGGAGGTGTTGGACCCGTGCGTGACGACGAACCCGTCGGGCGGGTCCTCGCTCTCGGCTTTCGTCGTGATCTCCTCGTATGTCTCGTACCAGACCTCGGGCGTCAGCGACGAACTGCCCAGTCGGGAGATACCCGTCGAGGTGATGTCGGCGACCTTATCGAGTTTCGGTAGCTCCTCGACCAGGTCGTCCGCCGTGAGAAAGCCGTCCGGGTTGTCGTAATCGCCGGTGACGTTGGCGATGGTCCCCCCGGTCGCGACGATGTGGACGTGGGGTTTCTCCCCGGCCGTCGAGTCGCTCACGTGTGGCTCCCGGCGACCGCAACTGTTTTCGACGAACGTCCGATAGTGTTTCGATATTCGCAACTTCCTTCGCTCATTGTCCAACTATATCCGCCACGACTTGCGTAATAAGTCCCTAGTGCGTCAGAGATTAATGATGTGGTGCACCGATAAAGGGTGTTTCATCGGGGCGTCCGGGAGCTGCTCGGCGCGCGTCGGTCAGTCGAGGCAGTCGGGTCAGTCGGTCAGTCGAGTCAGTCGGGGCAGTCGGTCAGTCGGTGGAGGCGGCGTCGCGGGCGTCCATCATGCGACCGGCGCGGTCGAGCCAGCCGTCGCGTTCGAACCAGGCGCCGACGAGCGCGGCGCGCCAGACGCTGTAGGCGACGATGCCGACGCCGACGGTCGGGACGCCGTAGCCCATGACGACGCCGCCGACGTACGGGACCGCGAGCATGAACAGGAGGAGACCGCTCAGGTTCGCCAGGAACGGGACGCGCGTCTCGCTCCCGCCTTCGAGTGCGCCCGCGAACACTCTGTACGCCATCACGAAGGGCATCGAGACGGCGTAGGCCCGGACGAAGAACGCGGCGGCACCGACCGTCCCCGCGTCGTCGGAGAACACGAACGCGAGCGGGGTGGCACCGACGAACAGCAAGAGGCCGACGACCAACGAGACGAGTACGCCGAGTACTGCGGTCGAGTGCCCGAGGAAGGTGGCCTCCCCCGGGTCGCGCTCGCCGACGGCCTGGCCGACGACGATGCTCGTCACGACGCCGAAACTCCGCGTCAGCGGCGCCGAGACCTGCTGGAACACGCGCCGGCTGACGTGATACCCGGCGTTCACGTTGACGCCGAAGGTCAGCAGGACGGCGTTGAGCGGGAACTCCGCGGCGGTCTGGGTGAACCCCTCGACGGCCTTCGGGGCGGCGATCGCGACGACCTGGCCCGCAATCTTCGGGTCGTCGGGACGGACGAGCGCGATGTCGGTCCAGTCACTCAGCAACACCCCGACGGCGAGCGACGCGGCCAACACGTTCGCGGCGGCCGTGGCGAGCCCGACACCGAAGACGCCCAGTCGCGGCGCCGGCCCGAGCCCGAGCCCGAGACTCACCGTCCCCACGATGTTGAGGACGTTCGTCACGCCGCGGATGTACATCGGCGTCATCGTGTCGCCGGTCCCCTGGAGCGCGCGGACGACGACGAGCGTTATCTGCCGGGCGGGCGCGGTCAGCAGGACGACCGAGAGGTAGAGACTGCCCGCTCGTATCACCTCCGCGGGCGGGCCCAGCAGCGCCAGCGCCGCCTGGGAGAGAAATATCCCAGCGAGCGCGAACGGGACGCCGAGAACGAGCGCCAGGACACACGCGGTCGAGACCGCTCTGTCCCGGGTGACAGTCGAGCCCCGGCCGGTGTCCTGGCTGGTGAGGGCCATCGACCCGCTGCCCAGGCCGATGCCGAGAAAGAGCGGGAACTGCGTGTAGAGGTTCGCGATGCCGATCGCGGAGATGGCCGCCGGCGAGATGAGGCCCGTGACGAGCAGGTCCGTCGTGCGCATCGCGGTCCTGAGTACGGACTGGATGGCGATGGGCCAGGAGAGGCGCGCCACCCGCTTCCACACCGCCGTGACGCGGGCGAGGTCGGGGCGGGACGCGGCGAGGCGGGACACCTCAGTCGCCCGTCGCTTCGGTTTCGGCTCCGGGTTCGGCGTCGAGGCGCAACGGTGTCTCGCCCAGCCGGAGACAGGCCGCCCGGTGGTCCTCCCCGGTCGAGACCGTCTTCGGCACCTCGTGTTCACAGACGCTCGTGAACTCGACTTCCAGGACGTTGCGCGCCCGGTCGGGTTCCCCTTCGGCGACGAACCGGAGCGCGTTGCGCAGAGCGTCTTCGGCCACCGAGTCACCGAGCGTCTCGGGCACGTCGTAGAGCTCCCGGAGCAGCGACGCGACCGCGTCGTGGTCGTCCGGTTCGATCCCCTGGGTCGCGAGGAGTTCCTCGAGGGGTTCGCCCTCGAGTTCGCCGTCGTCGACCGCGAGCTTGAAATCGAGCACGCTCCGGTAGACGCCGGTCTCGATACCGAGTTCCTCGGGCGGGATCACCGACTGACACCGGGTGTGGAACCGACAGCCCGACGGCGGGTTCCGCGGCGAGGGCACGTCCGTCTCGAGGATCTCGACCTCGCGGTCGGCTTCCTCGACCGTGACGCGGGGGACGCTGCTCAGCAGCGCCCGCGTGTAGGGGTGTGCGGGCTCGTCGAAGATCGTCCGCGTCGGCCCGAGTTCGACGATCTCGCCCAGATACATCACGGCGATCCGGTCACAGAGGTGGCGCACCACCGAGAGGTCGTGACTGATGAACAGGTAGGTCAGCCCGAACTCCTCCTGGACGTCCGAGAGGAGGTTCAGGATCTGGGCCTGGACGCTCACGTCGAGCGCGCTCGTCGGTTCGTCGAGGACGACGAACTCGGGGTCGAGCGCCAGCGCCCGGGCGATCCCGACGCGCTGTTGTTGCCCGCCGGAGAACTCGTGGGGGTACCGGTCGAACTGCTCGGCCGACAGCCCGACGCGTTCGAGCAACTCCTCGACGCGTTCGTTGCGCTCTGCCTCGGTCATCGCCCCGTGGGCGTCCAGGGGCTCGCGGATGCTCTCGCCGACGGACATCCGTGGGTCGAGACTGGAGGCGGGGTCCTGGAAGACGATCTGGGCCCGCCGGGTGAACGCCTTGCGTTCGGCCTTGTCCATGTCGTGGACGTCCTGGCCGTCGAAACGGACCTGGCCGTCCGTCGGCTCGTAGACCCCGAGGAGCGTCTCGGCGGTCGTCGACTTGCCACAGCCCGACTCGCCGACCAGCCCGAGCGTCTCACCCTGTCTGATGTCGAAGGAGATGTCGTCGACGGCTTTGACCTCGTCGGCCTCGTTGCCCAGCACGCGGTCGAGGAGTCCGTCGCCGTCGACGAAGTACTTCGCGAGGTTGTCGACGCTGACCAGCGTCTCCGCGTCGCTCATCGGCGGGTCCCTCCGTCGGCGCGCTCCTCGACTGGCGCCGGGTCGGCGTCCGGAACGCCCGCTGGCGATCCGTCGCCCTCGCTCCCGTCGGCGTCCGGCTCACCGCCGGTGCCTGACGCGCCGGGGCTGGGAGCGTCCCCTTCGTCGGGAGTGACGGTGCCGCCGTCGTCGGAGTCCTGTGTGGCGCCCCGGTCGACGAGGATGCATCGCGCCTGGTGGTTCGGTTCGCCGGGAACCGAGCGCTCCTCGGGCTTGTGTTCGAGACACTCGCGTTCCTGTTTCGGACAGCGGTCGGCGAAGTAACAGTGGTCGCCGAGTTCGGCGTCGTTCAGGCTCGGGACGTTGCCCCCGATCGGTTCGAGGGCGTCCCGCTCGTCGGCGTCCCCGTCCATGCGGGGGATGCTGTCGAGCAAGCCCTGCGTGTAGGGGTTGGCCGGTCGCTGGAGGACGTCCTCGCGGCGGCCCCGTTCGACGATCTCGCCGGCGTACATCACGCCGATCCGTCTGGCCAGTCTGGCGATCACGCCGAGGTTGTGCGTGATCAACAGGATGCTCATCCCCGTCTCGTCCTGGATGTCCGAGAGCAGTTCGAGGAGTTGGGCCTGTATCGTCACGTCCAGTGCCGTCGTCGGTTCGTCGGCGACGAGCACGTCGGGTTCGACGGCCAGCGCCTGTGCGACCATCGCACGCTGGAGCATCCCGCCGCTGAACTGGTGGGGGTACTCCTCCGCACGACGGGCCGGGTCGGGGATGTCGACTTCCGCCAGCAACTCGACGGCGCGGTCCTTGCTCGCCTGGGAGACGTATCCCCCGCGCGGGTCGACCGTGTCGACGAGAAACGACAACATGCCGTAGTCGTTCGTCCGGGCGCGGGTTGACCGCGGGTTCGCGCTCGCGCGCTGTTCGCTCTCGACGGCCTCGGCGATCTGCTCGCCGACGGTCAGGCTCGGGTTGAAACTGGTCAGCGGGTCCTGGAAGACCATACTGAAGGCCGTCCCGCGGAGGCGGTCGCGCTCGCGCTGGGAGACCGTCCGCAGGTCGACGAAGTCGCCGTCGACCGCGACGTCGGCGTTCCCGGCGAGTCGCTCGGCGAGATCCGCGTTCCGGTACCAGATCTCCCCGTCGACGATGCGCCCGGGCGATTCGATGAGGTCGATGATCGACCGTCCAGTAACGCTCTTGCCAGACCCGGACTCGCCGACGATGCCGAACACTTCCCCGTCGCGCAGGTCGAAGGAGACGTCCTCGACGGCGTTTATCTGTCCTTCGGCGGTGAAATACCGCGTCGTCAGCCCGCGAACGCGGAGTACGTCCTCGGCCATCAGCCGGCACCTCCCTGGTCGACACCCGGGTCGAGGGCGTCGCGCAGCCAGTCACCGACGAGGTTGATCCCGACGACCGCGATCACGATCATCACGCCGGGGACGATGGCGATCCACCACGACGAGGCGAGGTAGTCACGCCCGAGTGCGATGTCGAAGCCCCACGAGAGGTTCGTCCCCGAAAAGCCCAGGAACGAAAGCGAACTCTCGATGATGATGATGGTCGCGACCTGGATCGTCGCGAGGACGATTATCGCCGTCGCGCTGTTGGGCAGGACGTGTTTGAGGATGGTCTGGCGATGTGAGAGCCCGGTCGTGCGGGCCGCCCGAACGTAGTCCTCGTTGGCGACGGACATCGCCTCACCGCGAGCGATGCGGGCGATCCACACCCAGCCCGTCGAGGCGATGGCGAGGGTGATCGTCGCCGGGAGCGTCGCCGTCGCCGGCATCCCCTCGGCGAAGCCGAGCGCGACGACCGGGTCGGGCACCTGTATCGCGACGTTGCCCATGACGCCGACGAGCGACAGCGTCACGATCAGCGAGGGGAACGCGAGTATCACGTCGACGATGCGCATCAGACTGTCGTCGATTCTGCCGCCGTAATAGCCCGCGCTCAGGCCGACCGCCGACCCCACGACCGCGGAGATCAGCATGACCGAGAGCGCGACCATGAGCGACGTGCGAGCGCCGTAGATGGCCCGCGAGAGCATATCGCGGCCGAGCCCGTCGGTGCCAAGCGGGTGTTTCATCGTGCCCGTGACCGACGTCTCGACGGTCTGCATCTCCCCGTCGACGAGCGTCGTCGTCTGTTCGGTGGTGGTCAGGCCCACGGGGGGTAACTGCGCTCGACTCGTGTCCTGGGCCGAGGGGTTGTAGGGCGCGATCACCGGTGCGAACACCGCCATCAGGAGGATGGCCACGACGAGGACGATCCCGACCTTGGCGAGCAGACTCGACTGCAACTCCCGGACGAGATTCGACCGGTTGCGAGGTGAGAGCAGCGCCATCAGTCCATCGCCACCCGTGGGTCGAGTTGCGTGTACACTGCGTCGACGCCGATGTTGACGACGACGTAGGCGAGTCCGACGACTATCAGCGTCCCCTGGATCATCGGCCAGTCGGCCGTGGTGATCGCCCTGATGAACCGCGCGCCGATACCCGGCCAGGCGAAGACGCTCTCGATGACCACCGACCCGCCGATGAGCCGGCCCAGCTGGAGACCGACGACCGTGACGACCGGCGCCAGGCTGTTCCGGAGCGCGTGTTTGTAGCGGTTGAGCACCTCGGGCAGGCCTTTCGCCCGGTTGGTCTGGACGTAGGCCTTGCCGAGTTCCTCTATCATGCCGCTGCGGGTCAACCGGGTCATGAGCGCCATCAGGTAGGTGCCAAGCGCCACCGTCGGCAGGACCATGTGCATCGCCCAGGTGAGGATCGGGTCGACGTTCAGCGCGAGCAGTGCGCCGGCGGCCGCGAGGAAGCCGACCGGGCGCCCGCTCGTCGGCAGGACGTTGTACTGGACCGACAGGAGGAGGACGAGCATGATCGCCAGCCAGAAGTTCGGCGTGGAGACGCCGACCAGCGAGGCCAGGTTCGCGGCGTAGTCGGGTGGTTCGTTGCGCCGCGTCGCGCTCAACACGCCCAGCGGGATCGACAGGACCAGTGCGAACAGGATGCCACAGACGGCGAGTTCGACCGTCGCTGCCATCCTGACGGAGATCTGTGGCGTGACCGGCGTGTTCGTGATGTAGGAGTAGCCCAGGTCACCCTGTGCGACGCTGGCGATGTAGTTCATGTACTGCTGATATATCGGCGCGTTCAGCCCCAGCTCTTCGGCGATCGCCTCGACCCGCTCGGCCGGTGCGTCGGGTGACGCCGCGAGCCGTGCGGGGTTGGTCGGGGACAGCGCACGGAGGAAGAACGTCGCCGTGATCACCCCCCAGACGACGAACACACCCTGTCCCAGCCGCTTGGCCAGGAATCGAGTCGTGTTTACCATCCTCGTCTCACTTGACTTCGATGTAGTTGGCGTTCAGCAGTTCGTCCGACCGCGGGGTCCAGCCGTAGTCGGCGTCGTTCTGGCCGTAGATGCTCGACTGGCCGTGCATGAATACCCACGGGGCCTCCTCGCGGCACCAGCGGTTGGCCTCCTGGAGCAGCGCCTCGCGCTCGTCGCGGTCGCCCTCGCTGTCGGCCTGTGCCATGATCTCTTCCAGTTCCGGGTCGGGGAAGGTCCCGATGCTCTCGCCCAGCAGCGTCGACTGGATCGTCGCACTCGCGTCGAAGGTGGGCTGACCGTAGCCCCAGATAGCGAAGTCCATCTGCTGGTCGCCACTCGCACCCAGGCGACTCGTGAACGACGCCGAGTCCATCAGGTTCGGCTCGACGGTGACGTTCTCCAGCTGGTTCATCTGGTTACACCACGCCGTCATCCACTCCTCGCCCTTGAGGTAGCGACCGAGCCGGCAGGGCGGGTTCAGTTCCATGCCCGCGAAGCCGCTCTCGTCGATGAGTTCGGTCGCCATCTCGGGGTCGTAGGGATACGGTTCGATGTCGGGGTCGTAGCCGAACATCATCTCCAGGGTCGGCTGGCCCGTCGGCGTCCCGAAGCCGGAGAGGACGTCCTCGATGACGCCCTCGACGTCGATGGCGTAGTTCAGCGCCTGGCGGAACTTCTTGCTCGTGAACGGTTCGATCCCCCGGCGCATGAACGCATAACAGATCCGCGTGCTGGGGACGTTCTTGATCGTCGTCCCGTCGTTGTCCTCGACGCGCGGGACGTCCTGGGGTGGGATGTTCACCGTCAGGTCGGTCTCGCCGGCCAGAAGCGAGTTGACCCGCGTCGCCGCCTCGCCCGACCACGTGAATATCGCCCGGTCGATGTCGGGGGCGTCGCCCCAGTAGTTCTCGTTGCGGCTGAACTCCGCGCGAACGCCCGATTCGTACTCTTCGAGGACGAACGGGCCGGTCCCGACCATGTCCTGGGCGACCTCCTCGCGAGCGCGGGACTCGACCCACTCCTTGTTCATGATCGCGGCCCCGAGGAACGCCGAGAACCCCGGGATGATGACGGGATTGACGCTCTCGGAGATGATGTCGACGGTGGTCTCGTCGACGATCTCCGCGCCGGTCACGCCCGGGATGTAGGACTTGCGCGTCGAGGCGTAGCCGACGTCGTCGTCGACGATGCGCCTGATACTGAAGGCGACGTCCTCGGCGGTGAAGTCGTCGCCGTTGTGCCACTGGACGCCCTCGCGGAGCTGGAAGCGGTAGCGACCGGGTTCCTCGCGGCCCCAGTCGGTCGCCAGCGCCGGGATGAGTTCGCCCTGGTCGTTCCGGAAGATCAGGTTCTCGATGCTGTGGTAGATGACGTGTGAGTCCGGGATCCCGCCCGTGTCGTGGGGGTCCAGCGTCTCGTTTGGCTGGCTCGTCATCACGTTGAGCACCGTCTCCCCGTCGCTGTTCGTCTCGACGGAGGTCGTCGGGGTGGACCCGTCCGTCCCGCCGTCGGACGCGTCGGTCCCCCCGCTACCCCCGTCGCCTCCGCCGTCGCCGCCACCGGAGCAACCCGCGACAAGCCCCGCGGTGACCGCAGCGCCGCCTTTCAGGACCGACCGCCGGTCGTAGTTGCTGTGCTCGTCGCTCGTCATCGCTGCACTCCACTAAATCCGAAACAGTCAGTTTTCGCCATTCATCGTTTCCGTCTAAACAGTTATATTTAAAACTTCTGGGCTAACACACGATAATAATTTAATGAGCTTTAGAATCTAAATTCAATATGGCTGTCGCTATCCGGCGGTCAGTGTGTCGAAACCACAGTTTCGAGACAGTGTTCCGGGCTCCGCGTTCGGGAGGGCGGGACAGCCCTAGTCGTCGGCCGGCACCGCTGGCGCCCGCAGTTCTTCCAGGACGTCGTCGACGGGCAGGACGTCGGCGTATTTCATGTCCATGTCGAACAGTGAGATCTTGTGGGAGATGACCGACCGGTCCGCGGCCGCTTCGACCGGCACCACGACGTGGAAGTTCGAGGAGTGGCCGTCCACGACGGTGGCGCGCACACAGCCACTCGTGGTCATGCCCGTCACGATCAGCGTGTCGACGTCGTAGTGGTGCAGCAGATTCGCCAGATGCGTATCGAAGAAGGCGCTCGCGCGCGGTTTCTGTATCACCACCTCCTCGGGTTCGGGTGCGAGGTCCTCGTGGATCTCGTTGCCCGTCTCCCACATCTCGGCGAACTCCTCGTCGCGGTCGCCCGCCGACTTCGTCGTTCCCTGGTAGTCCGGCGGGAAGTGGTCGGCGTCGTTGCCGCGGGTGTAGAGCACCGGGACGTCCCCATCCCGGGCGGCCTCGATGAGTTTCGCGTTGGCCTCGATCGCGGGCTGGCCCGTATCAGACCGCCCGAGAGCGTAGTCGTCGCTGACGAAGGCGTTCGTCATGTCGACGACCAGCAACGCCACGTTGTCGCCCCACTCCCGGCGCAGCGACTCCACGCGGTCGTCGCTCTTGCCGAAATACGCCAGGTCTTCCTCGGGCACTTCCTCCGGTACGTACGCCGCTGCAAATTCGTCCGTCATCGCGGTACGATCCTACATACGTGTACAAATCAACCACTATTCGCGCAAGAATTTCGTACACAAGACCTTATACTAGTAAAATCTGTATGTTTGTCCTGTGTCCGGTCGGTACTGCCAGCTCACGGACCGGACGCGGGCGCTCGTCAGGCGCGACCGTTACGCCGAGGGTGCGGTCGCGGTTTCGGCGTCGGCGAGTGCTTCGATCTTCGCGAGCACGTCGTCGAGCGGGCGGACGTCGGCGTATTTCATGTCCATGTCGAACAGCGACATCTCGTGGGAGCTGATAGAGCGGTCGGCGGCACACTCCTCGGGCACGATCACCCGAAAGCCGCTCGATTTCCCGTCGACGACGGTGGCACGGACGCAGCCACTGGTAGTCATGCCAGTCACGATCAGCGTGTCGATCCCGTAGTAGTGCAGCAGGTTCGACAGGTGCGTATCGAAGAAGGCGCTCGGTGCGGGTTTCTCGATGACGACGTCGTCGGGTTCCGGGTCGATCGGCGGCGAGACGACGTTGCCCGTCGTGAGGATCGCCCGCCGGTCCTCGCTCATCTCGTCGTCGTCGCCGGAGCTACGGTAGTCCTCGGGGTAGACGTCCGCGCTCGTCGGCGTCGTGTACACGACCGGGAAGCCGGCCTCGCGGGCCGCCTCCAGCAGTTCGTCGTTGGCCTCGACGGCCGCCTGGCCCGTGTCCGTCCGGCCGGTGGCGTACTCACCGTCGACGAAGGCGTCGGTCATGTCGACGACGATCACGGCCGGGTTCTCGCCCCAGCCGACCTCGTCGCCCATGCCGCCTTTCTCGAAGTAGTCGATGTCCTCGTCTGGGACGTGATCCGGTACGTACGCGTCGTCTACGGGTGTCGATCCCATACACGACCTGCCGAGAACGCATATATTACTCTTGTCCGCATACAACTAATACAGTATAACGAAATCCTACGCGTTCTAGGACAAACGGGCACAAACAGTGCCGACGATCCGGATAAAAACGACGACATCGAGTATTTCCTGGCAGCTACGGCCGCGTCAGTCGTTGCCGATGCTCCCCCGGGTTTCCATCCCGTCGAGCGCCGCGTCCAGCCAGCCGGTGCCGCGGTACCAGCCGAAGACGAGCGCCAGTCGGACCACGCCCGAGAGGACGATCCCGGCGTAGGCGGCCAGCACGCCGTAGCCCAGGAGGACGCCGCCGACGTAGGTGACCGCGAGCAGGAGGCCGGTCCCGCCGAAGAGTTCGGCGAGAAACGGTTTGATGGTGTCGCTGCCACCCTGCAACGCGCCGGCGTAGATGCGCGCGAGCGTCCGGCACACGGCGGCGACGGCGAACACCTGGATGAACACCGTCGCGGCCGCGAGCGTGGCCTGGTCGTCGCCGAAGAAGGCCGCCAGGGGCTCGCTCCAGACGAAGACGCCGGCACTGAGCACCGCCGTCGTGAGCAGGCCAAAGGACGCCAGCGCGGCCGTGTTGAACCGCACTTCCTCGATCTCCTGGGCACCGATCGCCTGGCCGATCTGGATGCTCGAGACGACGTTCAGACTGCGGGCCAGCGGCCCGGTCAACTGCTGGGCGACCCGCCGGCCGACCTGGTAGGCCGCGTACACCTCGACGCTGAAGCCGACGAGGATCGCACTCAGCGGGAAGGACGCGGCGGTCCGGGAGAGACCCTGCACGGTGCGGGGCGCCCCGACGGTGACGATCTGTTTCGTGATGACGGGGTCTCTGGGCCTGACGAGGGCGACGTCGGTCCGCGCACTCAGCATGAACGCGACGACGGCCAGTCCTGCCAGGACGTTGGCCCCGGCCGTCGAGAGGGCGACGCCGACGACTTCGAGGCGGGGCAGCGGGCCGACCCCCAGCCCCAGGCCGACCGTCCCGATGATGTTCACCACGTTCGACCCGCCGCGGATGTACATCGGCGTCATCGTGTCGCCGGTCCCCTGGAGAGCCTTCTCGCCGACGAGGGTCACGTGGCGCGCCGGGGCAGTCCCGAGCACGATCGCGAGGTAGGGGGCGCCGAGTGCGATGACGTCCGCCGGCGCGCCGAAGATGCTGAGCGCCGGCCGAGTGAAAAAGAGCGCGAACAGCGCGAGCGGGATCCCGGCGAGAAAACCCAGACCCAGCGCCTGGGAGATCGCCTCGTTCTTGTTGGCCGTGGCGCCGCTACCGGTGTCCTGGCTCCCCAGCGACAGCGCCCCGGTGCCGATGCCGATGCCGGTAAAGAGCGCGACTCTCGCGTACAGGTTGGCCAGCCCCAGCGCGGCGATCGCCGCCGGGCCGAAGGTGCCGGTCACCAGGAGGTCCGTCGTGCGCATCCCCGTCCGTACGGCCGTCTGGACGGTGATCGGCCAGCCCAGGTCGATTATCTCCCGCCACTTCGCCAGCAGGCGTTCCCGCGACCCGAACAGTGTGAGGCCGCTCATCTCTCGACCCGGGTCGTCGGGACGGACGTCGCGTCCGGGCCGTGACGCTCGCGGTCCCGAGGACCACCGAGAGCTCGCCCGCCGGCAGCGGGGAAATCGCGAGCGTCCGTGGTACTCGTGACCCCTCCGTCGCCGGCTACCGCCCGTCCGGCCCCGTCCGCGCTGGTCGTCGCCCGTCCCTCCTCGTGCCGTCCGATCGAGTGTGACTGCAAATCGACTGTGACGAGCGACCTCTCTCAGTTAAAATTCCCACTATTACACGTCTAAACCCTGCCTCATCCACCACACGTGTTCACAATCCCTGGAATGTGTTTAAGATCGTCAATTCGATCCGCTCGACCTGTGTCCCCCCGTCGCCGTCGGTTCGTGCGCCGTTGCCATCGATCCGGGCACTGTCGCCCCCGTCGTGGCCCACACACATATTAAGAATATGTGTTCCTGGGTCGAATACCGACAAAACGTCTAAATATAGCGTCCGTGAGACGTCGTATCGTGTTGATCGTAAACTCGAAGCGGGGAAAAGAGGACAGATTCTAAGATGGCTTCGGCAACAGACACCGACGCGGACATGTTCTCGGAGGTCCCCGAACACGGCGGGATAGACGGGTACGAACCGGAGTTTATCGACGTCGACGGGATCCGGACGCGCTACTACGACGAGGGTGACGGCGACCCGCTCGTCCTGATCCACGGGAACAACTGGAGCGGGTCCAGCAGCGCGAACACGTGGACGAAGACCTTCGAGTATCTCAGCGAGGACTTCCGGGTGCTGGCGGTCGACCGCATCGGCTGTGGGTTGACGGACAACCCCGACGACCCCGAGGACTTCCGGTATCGGTCGGACATCGACCACATCGTCGGGTTCGTTGAGGCGCTGGAGCTCGATTCCTGTCACATGGCCGGCTGGTCGCGCGGTGGCGGCCTCGCGACGCGGGTGGCCGTCGAGGAACCCGACCGCTTCGATTCGCTGATCATCTGCAACAGCGCGACGCTCGGCCCGGCCGCGGGCGACGGGAGCCACCGCCGGGACATCATCTTCGAGATGGACGAGTTCGGGCTGGAGAAGACCGATCCCGACTACATGCGGTACTTCTACGACCACTACTCCCACGACAAGGAGTACATCACGGACCTGCGGGTGCGGACGGACGCCTACATGGAGCGCCGGGAGAAAGCCCGCGAGACGGCCCGGATCATGGACGAGGAGGGCCACCAGGCCAAGTGGCAGGAGACGCTCGACGAGGAGATGAACGAGGCCCACCAGCGTATCAAAGCCGGCGTGCTGGACATGCCCGTCCTCTACGTCTTCGGGCGCGACGACCCGACAGTCCCCCCGGTAATGGCGCTGGCGGCCTACGACATGATCGGCCAGACCAACCCCAGGGTCCGGATGCACACTATCAACCACTGCGGACACATGATCTTCCTGGAATATCCCGAGGAGTTCTCGCAGGTCGTGACCAGTTTCGTCGACCACTGGCACTGGTAGCGAACGCGGCTCCGAGAACACCTGTTTTTTCGACGTTCGATCTCGAATCGGGATACTCTACCCGATAGATCGATACGATCGATCCGATCCTGGGAGAATACTAGCAGAGTTTAAGAAATTGCAGGCAACGCTTATCCGTGTGGTCGGAGCGGGTGTGGGTATGGCTGACAGCCTGCGCGAGACACACTACGTACCGGACGAGGTACCACAGGAAGACCTGGACTACTTCGACAGGGGCGGCGACACCAGCAGAGAGATCGGCTGGGGGGAGACCCCGGCGGTGCTGGTCATCGACATGACCTGTGCGTTCGTCGACGGCTCGTACCCGACCGGCCGGACGGACACCGGTCAGGCCGCCGTCGAAGCCAACGACCGGCTCATCGAGACGGCACGCGAGGCGGACGTGCCCGTGTTCTTCACGACGCCGCTGGACTCGGACGTCTACCCGCCGGACTACAACGGGACGACGAAATCCTCGTCGGACTCCGAGCGAACGGACGAAGAGGCCGCACGCTGGGACGAAGGCAACACGATCCCCGACCCCATCGCGCCGACCGACGACGAAGTGGTGATCCAGAAACCACGCGCCAGTGCCTTCTTCGACACCCACATGTCGAACCTGCTGCACTACTACGGGGTCGACACGCTGATCGTGACGGGCATGACCACGAGTGGCTGTGTGCGCGCCACCGTCGTCGACGGTCACTCCAGCAACTTTCGGGTCGTCGTGCCCGAGGAGTGCGCGGCCGACCGCTCGATCATCTCGCACAAGATCTCGCTGTTCGACATCGACATGAAATACGCCGACGTGATGCCACTCGACGACGTGATAGAACGGATCGAGGCCCCGGTCGCGGCGCCGGCCGACGACTGACAGCGGGCCGACGACCGACAGCGGGCCGCCGGTAACTCGGGCACTGCTCCTGGGTCGCCGTCGAGACCGCCCGGCGTCACTCGCCGTCCATCAGGTCGCTCTCTTCGGGGAGTGTGACGACGTTCTCGCGGCCGATCCGGAAGGTCTCGACGGCGTCGTCGTCCCTGAGATCGCCGATGACCTGACTGGTCTTGGCGGCCGTCCAGTCGAGTTCCTCGACGATCCGCTGTTGTTTGATCCGGCCGCCCGACTCGTTCAACAGTTTGAGGACGCGCTCCTCGTTGCTCAACAGCTCCTCGGGCGGCTCGGACGTGCCTCCCTCGTCGGCGCTCTCGTCGTCCGCGGAACTTTCCTCGCTGTCGTCGCCCGCCGCGGCGGCCGTCTCGTCGCTCCCGTCCGCGGCACCTCCGTCGTCGCCCCCTTCACGGTCGGTCGGATCCGGCGCGTCCCGGTCGCCGCTGGCGTCGGCCTGGGGTGTGATTTCCCCGCCCGAACGCTCCACCTCGCGGCGCTGGCGGACGAGCCAGCCACCGGCTACGAGCGCCAGGAGGAGGACGATACCGCCCGCGACCATGCGGAGGACGCCGTCGTTCGTCTCGCCGCCGGGCGCGGCGACGAGGGTCGGTTCGTCGGGACCGAAGTCGACGGGACCACGCCAGACCACCGCATCCGAGCGGTTCTCGCTCGGTCGGGGCTGGACCGACTCGACCGTGTACTCGCCGGGATAGGCGAGCACGAGCGTCGTCTCGCTGTCGAGGAACAGTTCGGCGAGCGCGTCGCCGGCGCGGAGGCGGTCGCCGTCGGTCGTCGCGAAGTTCGTCCACCCGAAACTGTAGGTGACGACGCCGTACTCCTGACCGAACGTCTGGCGGTCGGCGTCGACGGTGACGTTTTCGAGCGCCATCTCGCGGCCGGTCGCGTTCTCGGCGCTCCACACCGTCCGGCGCATGCCGTCGGCAAAGCGCGCAGTGAACGCCGAGGCGTTCGTTTCGACGTCCTCGCGGAGGGACTCGAACGCCGCGGTCGCGTTGTCGTCGTCGAGTCTGAGACGATACTCGACGGTCCACTCGGCGGTCCCGTCGGTCCCGACGTCGGCCCGCATCACCACGGCATCGGGGTCGACGGTCGTCTGGAGGAATCCCGGCGGTGCGCTGTTGGGCCCCGTCTCCTGGGCCGCGGTGGCCCGCAACTGGGCGTCCGAGAGTGAACCGGGCGACGCTACCGGTCCGACCGGTCGGTCCGCGCCCGTCGTTCCGGCGAGTACCGGACTCACGACCGGAACGCAGAGCAGACAGACGAGAGTCAGCGTCGCGACGGCGCGGGCCGAATGCATCACGGCGGCGTATGGCCGGGGAGATGAAATGCTTTCGTGGTCCGCCCACAGCGTTTCGGACGAGAGACACGTTTCTGGTGGTCTCAACCGTGTACTGACCGGTTCCGGGACACAAGACCTTTGCCGCCGCCGCCCCGGTCCGGGATATGGACCGGAGAGCCGACGTCGAAGTCGAGACGCTGCTGAAGATCGTGCTCGTTCTGGTCGTCGTCTGGATCGGCCTCGAGATAGTCGACTCGGTCATCGACTTCGTGTTCGGGCCGTTCAACTCGGTGTTCGGGCTGATCATCATCCTCATTATCGTGCTCTGGCTGCTCGACCGGATCTGACCGGGCGAGCGGACCCCGCCGGACGCCAGCGGGTCGACGGGGCAAGCGCCGTGTGACCGAACGGTGGACTTTTCGCCGACAGCGCTCACTTTCGGGACGTGTACAGTCTGAACGTCCCGGTCCCCTCGACGGTTGCGCGCCTCGCGAGCGAGCTCGCCCGTGACCTCCCAGAGGCGCGCCCCCGCCGGCGCGGCGAGCACACGCTCGTCTGCAAGCGACTCGACGGGACTGCCTCGAATGTGGGTCACCGCTCCGGTACGGGGGGTGGCCCAGCCACGGCGGGCCGACTCGACGCCCGCGTCCGCGAGGCCGTCGCCGGGACCGCCCCGTTCGCCGCCCGCGTCACCGGCGTCGACCGGTTCCGCGAGGCCGTCACCGGTCCCTCCCCGGTCGTCTATCTCGCCGTCGACAGCCCCGGCCTGCTCGACTTGCATCGGCGCCTCTGTGAGACGTTCGAGCCCGTCGAGGGGCTGGAGTGTGAGGACTACACCCCCCACGTCACCGTGGCCCGCGGCGGGTCACCGGCGGTCGCCGACGCGCTGTGTGACCGAGACATCGACCCCGTCGAGTGGACGGTCGAGGAACTCCAGGTCTACGACGCCGAGCACGTCCAGCCCGTGAGCACGCTGTCGCTCCCTGCCTGAAAGGGACGACGACCGCTGACCGCACCGTACTCGTCAGTGACAGTTGGACGCTCTCAGACTGCTGGCTAGGTGGCGGGAGAGACGCGACCGCACTCGGCGTGGTGTGTCGAACGCCTCCGGGGCGCTGGCTCACGGGTCGCGTTGCTCACGGCTCACTCCGTTCGGTGCCGTGAAGCACTCGATCGTCGCACAGACCTGCGAGACTCACGACCGAGCGGTTCGAGAGGAACCATCACTTCGACGATATTTCGCGCGGTATTGGCTCCATTCCGCGGATTTTTAGCTATTCGAGTCCACCGAACAGTCGATGATTCGCCCCGACGTCGTCGCGGTCTGTGGCAGTCGCCGCGAGGGCAGTTACACGCGCCGGGGGTTACGAGTAGCACTGGACGCCGCGGCCGACGCCGGTGCCCACACCGAGTTGCTCCATCTCCGGGAGGTCGACCTGCCGCCGTTCGACCCCGACGCCGACGAAGGCGAAACAATACAGGCGTTCAAACGCCGGGTGCGCGAGGCCGACGCGGTAATTCTCGGTACGCCCGTCTACCACGGCTCGTACTCGGCGACGCTCAAGGACGCCCTCGATTACTGCGGGAAAGACGAGTTCGAGGACACCACCGTGGGATTGCTCGCGACGGCGGGCGGCGGGAGCTACGCGAGCACGCTCGACCACCTGCGCGTGGTCGTCCGGTCGGTCCACGGCTGGACGATCCCGACACAGGTCGGCATCCGTGGCGCCTCCGGCAAGTTCGACGGTGACGAACCGACCGACGAAGGGATCGAAGACCGCCTGCGCGAACTCGGACACGACGTGACCGCCTACGCTACTGTCGACCCGACGACGCCCGCCGAGCTGGCGGTCGAGTGTGACGACGACTGACCGGCAGTTGCGCCTCGGCGAACCTGTGTCTCTGCGTTCGAGTGTTGCGTAGAGGGTGTAGAAGTAGCAATCAGCTCTTTTCAGCGTATCGCGACCGCACTCGTGATCGTGCGATGGAAGCCCTCGGCGCGCTCGCGGTCGCTGAGCGGGATATCCGCGCTCTCAGCACCGCCCGCGCGGATAGGGCCCGCTCAGGCGACTCCCCTGCGGCGCGACCCCGCCTCGCCCTTCCAGTCCGCCAGGGGAGATTTCTGTGGAATCGGCTACTGGCCATTCACCGTCGAGACGGCCCTGTACTTCTGCGGTTAAGCGGCGTCGCTAACTTCTTGCGCGACTTATAGAACTCATGAGTACCGTTTCCTACAGGAGTCATACGCCAAAAATCTCCATTCGTCGATTTCTCTCCCCTCTCAGG